>Ga0315288_10000790_pt1 | contig 40280 bp, 41 predicted proteins | sample YL17G11_20_MG_FD_203454 | JGI IMG/M metagenome (GOLD analysis project Ga0315288, IMG submission 203454) | Sediment microbial communities from Yellowstone Lake, YNP, Wyoming, USA - YL17G11_20 | ecosystem: Environmental > Aquatic > Freshwater > Lake > Sediment | place: USA: Wyoming | collected...
CGAATGTCAACAGGCCCCAACCGCCATTGGTCATCACATAGGTACCCGTGCCGCCCGCGCCCGCGTTGGTGGGGAAGGTGGACGCCACATAGTTGCTGTAGATCCCCTGCGCCGCCTGCGTCCAGTACGTCGCGGAAAGATAGTTGCTGAAGGTGGTCTGGTTCGCTGCCGTCCAGAACACGCCCCACACGGCGTTAGATAGCGAGGCATCCAGTTGCGCCCAGGCCAGCGCAAACGTATTGCTGATCGTCGCCTCGTTCCGGCCGCCGAGAGCAGCGGAGTTGTCCGCCGTCCCGTGCAGCGGAAGATAGGTCGCTGCCGTCCAGTTACTAAAAGTCGTCTGCTGCGCCAGGGTCCAGAACGTACCCCACACCGCATTGCTCAAACTCGTGTCCTTCGCGGTCCACGCCACATCAAACGCATTTGAAATGGTCACCTCGCTCCGACCGCCCAGCAGCGCCGCATTGTTCGCGTTCGTCGCATTCCCCGCCCAGGTCGCATAGTTCACGCTGTTGGTCCCGGCCGAAAGCAGAAACGGCCAGCCGCTGAAGTCCCCGATGAACGGGCCATAGTCCGCCCCATTGATCGCCACTGTCGCCCGCAGCGCGTTCTGCGCCCCCACCTCCGGGCTCTTCTCCACGTCGATCCCACCGATCGCAAACGTCACCAGGTAGGTGTTGCTGCTGGCCGTCAGCGCCGCATACCCCCCCTTGATCGTCTCCCCGAGCACGTTCGTCGTCGCGTCAAAGGTCACCGTCGCCCCGCTCACCGTCCCCGTCACCGTGCACATCGCCGCCGAATCCAGGCTCTTGTAATACCGCAGCAGGCACGTCCACCCCGTCGCCGTCCAGGCATTCGTCCCATCATAGAGGTTAAACACCCACCGCGGCGTCGTCGCCCGCTTCGCCTGGATCGCAAACTGCGGATCCCTCACCCGGTAATCCACCGTAAAGCTCTCGCTCGGCGGATCCGCCAGGGCCCCGCCCGCCACTCCCACCACTGCCGCCATCAGGGCCGCCACTTTCTTCATGGGGATCTCCATCTGAAATCCGCAATCCGCAATCTGAAATCCGCAATCCGCAATGCCGCCTCGCGGCTACGCCATCGGCTGCCCGTACACCACCGCCGCGCCGCCCCGCTGGTGGAAACTCGCCGCCGCCGCCGTCTCCTTGCTCCAGAGTCCCTCATAGTTCACCGCCAGCCCGATCCCCACCGCCGTATCCGGCGCCGTCACCCCGTCCACGCTCACGCTCACGCTCTGCGTGGCCACTGTGATCCACACATACCGCGAGGTCTCCGGGAGGGCCGCAAAGCTCACCGGGCTGTGCGCCACGGTCAGCTCCTGCATCGTCCCTGCCGGCCGCAACTCCGCCAAACTGCTCCGATTCTTCACGTTCATTCTTCTTCTCCTATCCGTGCCATCCGTGGCATCCGTGGTTCCCCTCTTCTCTTCATCCGTCACTTATCCCAAATTCACCACGCCCGCCGTCTCCGTCACCCGCTGCTGCTTCAGCGCGATAGCTCCCGCGATCTCCAGCTTCTCATAGCCCCGGTCCTCCAGCTTCTCCGCCTCCCCCTCCCGGTCGTCCGAATAGAACGCATCCGCCAGCGACAGTTCCACCAGCGCCGCCCGCAAAATCGCCGGGATCTCCAGCTTCTCCCAGTAATCCGTCGATGTCTCCGGATCCTCGCTCGCCGTCCCCCGGCGGCACCGGTAACAGTCGCCGGCCTCCTCGTGATACCTCACATCCCCCGCCACATACGCCACGCCGCTCTCCCACGCCTCTCCGGTCAGCTCCGGGCACTTCGTCCGGCAGAGCACCCACACGCTCGTCCCCACGCTCGTATCCGTCACCACCACGCCGGCATCCTTCGGCTGGAAGGGCCACTCCTCCGGGTAGTCGCTCGCCAGCGGGTTGTTCGTCGTCACCATCTTCACCGCCCCGATCGGCGTGCGCGTCACCTCGCTCCAGTAGGTGGTCGCCGTCGCCGGGTCCTGGTTCAACCCCGCCAGGAGCGCCTCATAGCGCTTCCCGTACCGCTGCCGCACGTCCCCCACCGCGTACGTGGTCAGCGCGCTCCACTCCGCCGTCTCAAAGTCGATCCGCGGCTCCCCGCTCGTCGCGTCGGTCAGCACCAGCCGCTCCTCGCACTTCATCAGGTCCGGCCACCAGGCCCAGCCCCACACTTCCGCCAGCCGCACCCCGAGATACCCGATCAGCTCCTTCCGCTGCTCCGGCTCGATCGCGTCCGTCGCGTCCGGATGCCGCCCCAGCCGCCGGCTCATCGCCTCCATCACACTCTTGAGCGTCACGCTCTGCATGGTCTGCTCCTATCCGTGCCATCCGTGAAATCCGTGGTCACTCTTCTCCGGTCTTCTCGGCTGCTTCATCCAGCGCCGGCCGCGCCCCCACCTTCCCGATCAGCGCATTCTCCTGCTGCTGGATCTGGAACTCGAAATGCTCCATCCGCTTCTTCAGGATCTCCAGGCTCATCGGCGTCAGCTTCTGCACCGCCTCCGGGTTTCGCTGCCCGATCATTTCCAGGGTCTGCAGCCGCACGCCCCAGTTCTGGCCCTGCTCCTGCATCGGTGGTTCGATCCCGGCCGCGATCTTGGCAAAGTTCGTCTCTTCCTCGTCCACCTCCGCCTGGTCCGCCTCTTCCACCGGCCGGATCGTCTCCTCCGCCAGGTTCGGATTGATCGCCCCCATCACGATCGCCGTCAGCCGGTCCCGCATGATCGTTTGGCTCGTGTCCCAAACCAGGATGTACTTCGAGAGCGCCTCCGCCAGCTTGATCACGTAATCCGGGTCCAGCGTCCGCACGTCGAAAGCCAGCGTCAGGTCAAACTTCCCCTGGATCTCCGCCAACCCCCGCCCCAGCGCCACGCCCTTCCCGCCCACGATCCGCGCAATCTGCCCGTCCGTCATGTACTGCTGGCACAGCTGGATCATCATCTGGAACGCATCCGCCAGCCCCCACAAGAAGCCGTCCACCGCCTGCTGGTTCAACAGGTCCGCGATCACCGGGCTCACCGCCTCGTGCGGGATCCCCCAATACTCGTGCACCCTTCGCCGGATCTCCTCCCGCTGCTTCTCGGTCGTCGCCGGGTAGTCCGGCAGTTTCATCCACTCGTAGTCTCCCGGCCGCCGCCGCTTGATCTGCGCCATCGGCCCTACCTCGAGCTTCGAGTCCGGCCGCCGCTCCGGCACGAAGATGCTCGGGAAGGTCATTTGCGCGTGGTCGCCAAACGTGTCGTCCAGGAGCTTCGTGAAGCTCTGGTCGGTCACCAGCAGTTCCGGCGCCCCGCGGCTGTCCATCAGCCGGCCCGAAACGATCTCCCGCGCAAATTCGATGTACGGATATTCCCCGTGGTCGTACTCCTGCAGCGTCTTGTCGTAGGCCGGCTCCTTCACGAATTTGCTGAACGCCATCCGGTAGATCCCCGGGATCCCGTCCTCCCGCACCGCCTGCCAGTACGCCGTCGCCACTTCATAGAGCCCCTTGTATTCCGTCTCCTGCAGCAGCTCCACCTTCTCCGTGGTCCCGTCCACTTTCCGCACCGTCATCGCCTGCGGAAAACCCGTCTTCCCCTCCGCCCCCGTCGCCTTCGCCCCATCGCCCACCAGCGCATCCACAAAGGCCTTGCTGTACCGGTAGGGCGGCAGCATCCGCCGCCGCGCCTCCACTTTGCCGATCCATTCCCGATGGAAAATCACCCGCGCCTCCCGCAGCGCGCCCGTGTTGGTCGGAATGAAGATGTCATAGAGCAGGCGCAGCGCCTGCACCTTCGGTCGGTTCGTCCGGATGTACGGCTCCGGGAATTCCGCCGCCGCCCCCTCCCGCCACGCCCGCAGGATCGTCTTCGCCCTCGAGAGCTCCATTGTCGGCACCAGGCCCACGAGAAACTCCGCCGTCTGGTCCTCCGCCGCCGGGTTCAAAACCATCTCCAGCACCTCGGCCGCCAGTTCCGGGGTCACCTGGTCGCCGTAGGCCTCCACCAGCCAGTTCACCAGGTCCTCGGGCGCCACTTGCTTCGCCCGCAGCCCCGGGTTCTGGTCCCACCAGATCCCCAAAATCCCCACCGCCGGCGTATCCCCCACCGTGTACTGCGCCAGCTTGTTCAGCTCCCGCCACCAGTCCCGCCCCAGCTGATTGCTCGTGATCCACGAAAGCAGCGTCCGGATCTTCCCCGCCTTCGGCTCGTCCGTGATCTCCATGCCGATCACCTTGCGGTGCGCCCGGATCCCCGCCGCCACCAGAATGGCGCTCTTCACGTTCGTCACGAAGTCCGCCATCCGGATCCGGCCATCGCATCCCCCCTCAAACGGATGCGGCTTCTTCCCGGATAGGTTCTCCTGGTGCTTCCGGCCGTCCGGGTCCTGGCCGTCCCACCGGCAAAACCGCGTGTCGTCGTTCGTCTTCCGCCGCTCCCACAAGCCGCTCTCCGCGTCCGAATTGAGCTGGTCGATCTCGCTTTTGAACCACGTCAGCTCCTCGCTCGTCGCCGGCGCGCTCCCGCCGTCGCCCTTCGCCTCGTCAACCTGGCTTTCTCCCGGCATCGCGTCACCCCGCTTGCTGATAGCTCTTGTGGAAAGTCGTCCGCCCAAATCGGGTCAATCTCCCATTTCCCTTCGCGTCCGCTTCGCGTGTTTCGCGGTTGTCTCCCACTCTCGCCCTCACGCTCCGCCCCACATTCCTCACCCGCAGCTCCGGATGTCTCCGCAGTTGATCGTTCAGAAATTCCGGCTCCGCCCAGCAATCCCGCACCCCGTACACGCGCCGGTTGCTCTGCACCGCGTTGTGGTAGAGCACCGGGTCGATCCGCGCCACCGCCTCACCCTCCCGCAGAAAGCGCCCCTCCCCCTTCGTCGCCTGGATGATCCCCTGCCGCCGCCGCGCCCGCTCGATCTCCGCCGCCGTATACATCCCGGGCCTCCGATCCGCCCCGCCGGCTCGCCGCGTAGAAGCTCGGCGCCTTTACGCGGCGAGCGCCAGCGAAGCAAAGGCAACGGGGGCGGCAGGTGTACACACCCGCCGCCCCCGCTCGTTTCCCCGCTTAGTCCCGGCTCCCGTCCCACACGCGGAAGTAGATCCACACTTCTCCCGCTGTCAGGTCCACCAGGCCATGCACGCCGCCCGCCGGCGTAAACACGAAGTCAACCGTGTCCGCCGTGGTGTAGAGCTTCTTCCCGTAGCTCCCGTCCACCATCACGCTGTACGCATTGGTGCACGTCCCGGTCGTAACCGGAGCCGCATAGATCGTGGTCGCCACGCCCGCCTGGGTGCGCCCGTACTTCAGGAACACCTCGGTCCCGTAGCTGTCCAGCTCCATGCTCGTCAGGAACAGGTCCGCATCCGTCCCGTCCCCCACGGTCAGCGTCACGCTTGCCAGGGCCGCCTCGGTCGAGTCCACAAACGCCGTCTTCAAGACCGCCGCGATGCACTCCACGCCCTGCTTCGCCGCCACCGGAAACAGGGTGGTGATCGTCTGCGCCGTGTTGCTCACCGCCTCCGTCAGGTCCGCCTGCGTGATCTTCACCACGTGCGTCGCACCCTTCGGCCCTTGATCGTTCAGCGGCAGCACGTACAGGCCGCCGCCGGCGTACGCTCCAACCGCCACCAGTCCCATGAACACCGTCACCATCAACATCTGCTTCTTCATGTCCGTTTTCCCCTTGCGCTTGCTCGTCCGTCTTCCTTGGCCTGCGTAGCCTCCGTGGCGAAGCAGGCCGCCTTCCGCCTCTTCAGTCCCAATCCCTCCCCCGGTTGGGGGGGCCTGGTCGCCCCAGGTGCCCCCCCGTGGCCGGGTTGTGGGAGTGCCCGCCTTGCGCGGGCTCAGAAAGTTCTTTCTCTTGTTCTCCTTCTCTTCCGTTTCCCGGCGCCAATCCCCTCCTTGGAGGGGTGGCCGAAGGCCGGGGTGGGTGCTTAGCTGTCGATCTCCGCCTTGAACTGCCCCAGCGGGTTCAGGCTCTTGAGGATCGCGATGCAGTCCGAGAAGCCCCGCGGCCCGCCGCCCAGGTCCGGCAGCTCCACCAGCCGCGGCTTCCGCATGAACGCCGCTTTCCACATCGAGAGATCCAGGCCGATCATCGAGCGGTGCGTCCCCGCGCTCGCGGCGCCTGCCAGGTCCAGCCGCATGAACGTGCTCGGGTGCATCCGCACGGTCCCGTAGCTGAGCGACAGCACCGTCACGCTCTTCACCATCGCCTTCTTCGTCCCGTCCTGCACGAAACTCCGGATCGGCATCAGGCTCGTCGTGCCCAGCGCATCCCGGCAGGTGAAGTTGTCGATCACCTGCTGCAGCAGCACCCCGGCAAAGGCGTCGATGTCCACCTTCCCCCGCTTCGCCTGGTAGGCCGCGATCACGAGGGCCTCAAAGGCCGCTTCCGTGAACGCCGCCAGGGTCGAGCTATACACGCACGCGCTCGCCGGCCGGAACGCATCCGGCACCGGGTAGAGGCTCTGTGCCGCCACATCCAGCCACTTGTACGCCCCGCGCGTCACGTTCTTCGCGGCCGCCGGCTGCTTCGCGCACTCGTGCGCGGAGAGGAAGCGCCCCTCGAGGGCAAACTTCAGCTTCTTCGCGCTCACCGCCTTCTGGCGCCCTTTCTCGCCCGAGGGCAGGCCCGCCACCTCCGTCACGTCCGCGAAGTCGCTCACGCTCCAGGGCTTGCGGAACTTCTGCGCCACGCCGGTCAGCTCCTCCCGGCCCTGGCTCGAAAACGCGGCCACGTCCTCGCCGTCCGGAACGCCGTCAACGTCCACGTCGTCGTAGGTTTCCGTCTGCCACGTGCTCAGCTTCTGCGCGGGCTTGGGGTCCTTCGGCACCAGGCTCGTGAAGGGCGTCTCATCCGCCCTGACGTTGAACACCTCGTCAGCGATTTCCTGCCGCTGACCCTTTTGGTCCACTTCATACGATCCAGGCATACTGATCCTCCGTCTGGCCCCGGTGGCTTCTCCCGCCGGCGCATCAGACCGTTGCGTCAATCCAACGCCTTGGCGAGCGCGTCATCGCTAAACCCGCCTTCGGCGAACGTTTCCATCGTTGACCTTCCCTTGGGTTTGCCTGGCTGCTGAACGCCGCTGCGGGGCGGCACCGGTGCTCCGGGCACCGGCGGCGCCGGCCTGGCGGCCGGCTTCGGCTGGCCCTTGGCTTTCCCCTCGCGCGCCTTCCGGCCCGCCAGGAGATCCCCCAGCACCAGCTTGTACTCCGGGAGCGCCTTCACGCCCGGGATCCGCGCCGCCCACCGGGCGGCTTCCACGGAGAGTTCGCTCCGCGGATCCGCCAGCTCGGGATACGCCTCGCGGGTCACCGCCTCGTAGGCGGTCCGCCGCTTCAGTGTCTCCCGGGCCCGCGGCAAATCCCGCTCCCGTTCCCTGCGGACTTCCAGGAGTCTCCGCCGGATCTCGGCGGCCGTGTAGGATTGCTCCCCCGGCTTCTCCGCCTCGTACCCGTCGATGTGCTCCTCGCAGAATTCTTCCACCTGCCACAGGTAGTCCTCCCGCTTGTTCAGTTCCGCGTCCGTCTCCGCCATGAGGAGCGGATTGATCGCCCCGCCGCCGGCCGGCGCCGCGCGTCCCTGCTCTTCCAGCTCGCTCACCCTCGCGGTGAGCTCCTTCGTCAGGGTCCGCTCGGCCTCCAGGAGTTCCTCGGTTTCCTTCCGCCGGTGAACTTCCTTGCCGATCCGCTTGTCGATCTTCTCCTGCAACTCGGGCGGCAATCCGCCCTTGTCCGCGTCGCCGTCCTTCTCCTTGCCCTCGTCCGGCTCCTTCGGCGGCTCCTCCGCCCCCGCCTCGGGGGCGCCCTCCGTAGCTCCGTCGGCTTCGCCGACGGCCGCGGAGGAGGGCTCCGGCGGCTTCTCTTCCGCCGGGGGCGCCTCAGCAAACCCCTGCTCTTCCATCATCGCCCGCGCAAAATCCTTCTCATCCGGCGTGCGCTCGTCCGGCTTCCCCGCGGCTCCTGCTTCCTTGCCTGCCGCTCCGGCCTTCCCTGCTTCCGCGTTCCGACTTCCGGCTTCCGCCTTCGGTTGTGGCATGGCTGCATCCTCCGCCAAGTCGAGGTTTCACCATTGGCGTGGTTGCGTCCGGTCGTTCCGGCTTCGCGTCCTTTCGCGTGATTCGCGGTTTCGCCGCTCTTCTCGCGGGCCCCCGCCAAAGCAAAGGGCCGCTCGAGAGACTTCTCTCGAACGGCCCTATCATCCACCCCAAACCCCTTATCGCGCCAATACCTGTTTCCGTAATGCGGGCAAATGCGGGCAAGTGCGGGCAAGTGCGGGCAAATGAACCCTACTCATCTTCGGCGGCTTTTCGCACCTGCGCCTCCAATTCCGCCTTGAAGTCGTCGCACGCCGCCACGGCGCCCACGCTTGCCCAGCACACCTTGTCCGGCAGCGTCAAGTCCTTCGCCGTCTGCACGCACTCCTCCCGAAACTCCGCCAAGAGCTCCAGCACCGCCTGATAGAGCTCGTCGTTTCCCGCTCCCGCAAACGCTTCCCGCATCTCTTCCTTGTTCATTTTGTCTGCCTCCTGTGGTCATCTTCTCCACCAGCTTCTCCACCTCCGCCCGCCAATAGTGCGCCCTTGTTCCTCCGCAGGCATACCGCGGCACCAGGGTGCCCGCCCCCGTCATCTTCGCGAGCACCTCATCGTTCACCCCGAGCAGTTCCAGCACCTCCGCCCGTCTCATCAAGAGGCCCATCGTCTTCTCCTTCCGCCGGCTCGCCGCGTAGAAGCCCGGCGCCTTTACGCGGCGAGCGCCAGCGAAGCCAGGCTCTTCCGCCTTCAGCCTTCCCATCCGAGCCCTCGAGGGCTCGCCCTCCGTAGCTCAGCCGGCGAAGCCGGCTGCAGCGAAGGAGGGTCAATAATGCCCCCCTCCCTCCGTCTTCCAGAAATCGTCCGCCACATACCGGCACTCGCTCAAGAAGAAGTACCGCATCAAATCCACCGGATCCTTGCACGCCCCCTTCTGCCCGTCCGCCCCCGTCCACGTCTCCAGGCTATAGATCGCGTTCTTGCAGTCCTCGCACACGTAGAACTTCGGCTTGTTGAAGAACCCCAGCGGCTCCTCCGGGTCATAGTCCAGCGCGTCATTGATCAGGTTCACCCCCTCCTCGATCTCGTCCCCTGGCGTCAAGAGGAAGTCCAGCCCGATGTCCTCGAAATCCGTCTGCAGCGTCCGCGGCCGGTCCTTCTCCACCCGCGGCGTGCTCGCCGCCCGGCTGTCCAGGTACCGCTCGAAGATCCGCCAATCCGCCCCGTTCCGCTCGTCCCACCGCTCCACCTCCCGCTCCACCAGCGTCCGCTTGCTCCCCCCCAATCCAAACCGATCCCGCTGCTCTTCCTTCGCGTTTTCTTCGCGTGATTCGCGGTTGCTCTTCTCTTCCGCCTTCCGCCTTCCGCCTTCCGCCTTCTCCTTCGCCTTCCCCCGCTTCGCATCCTCCCACCCCTCGATCCGCGCGATCTCCTGCTTCATCCGCAGCAACCCAAACCCGAAACTCTTCTGCGCCGGCCCCGGCCGCCCGTCCAGCTTCTTCCCGTCCGGGATCGCCCACGGCCCCGGCACGCCCACGCCCGGAATGTCGTAGTTCCCCGGCCACTCCTGCACCAGAAAGCTCGCCTCCTTCGTCACCCGGTACCAGTGCATGCAGAAATTTCTCCCGCTCGCCGGATCGTTGAAGAAATAGTTCGTCCCCTCCTCCGGGATCGCGCTCGCCGGCACCGCGTGCACCTTCCTCGAGAACCTCGGAAACCGCGCGCTCATCGTCCGGCTCGCAAACCCGTAGAACCGCTCCTTCTTGAAATCCGCCGACTTCCCCGCCGTCAGGCTGATCACCGCCGGCGGGTTTCCAAACGGATTGTCCAGCGTCCAGAAGAAGAGAATCCCGAAGTTATCGTCCACGCACCGCATCACCCGCGGCATCGTCTCGAACGCCCGCCCCTTCGGCACCGCCGGCTCGATCGCCACCAGCCGCTCCGCCTGGTCGCCCTTGGAGGGCGGCAATCCCTTGCCGCCGCCGGCGGGCCCGCGCAGTTCGAACCTTGTCGGCACGCTCCACCGCCCCTCCTTGTGCGCCGCCCGCATTTCCGATTCCGCCGCATCGGCGGAATCGCCCTCCGTAGCTCCGGCGGCTCCGCCGCCGGCAGCGGAGGATGGGCCAAACCCCAGCGCCCGCGCCACATCCGGCTCCCCCCCGTCCTTCGGCAGGAGAAACGCCGTCTGACTCATCACCACCTCCGCCCCGTCCTGCAGCATCCGCACCGTCGGGCTATACCCGTGGATCGGCGTAAACGTGATCAGCCCGCTCCCGTTGCGGTCCGCGATCCGCACCAGCAGATCGTCGATCCAGTCCGGCGGCACCAGCTCGTCCGCCCACCAGTCGTCAATGCTGGCCGACTGCACCGCGTTCTCCCGGTCCATCGCGTACTGCTTGAACGTTTCCTCGCTCCCGTTGGGCAGCACGAATTTGTGTTCCGAGAAACCTGTCTTCTGCTTGTACGCGATATACTCCTTCACCCCCTTCACGGTCCGCCGGAGTTCCGGCGGCATGAACTTCCAGAAGAGCTTATGGTGCACCGCGATCGAATCCTCCCCCGTCTGGTGGCACGCCCACGCGATCGCCTCGCGTTTGTCCTGGATCAGCATCATCTGCCGCTTCGCCGCATACTCCGTCTTGCTCGCCCGGTTCCCTCCCAGGATCGCCAGCACCGGCACCGCCCGCGAAAATCCCAGGGCCTTCCGGATCCGGGCGGCATACTCCGCGTCCACCCAGGGCTTCCCCCGCAGCGCATCCGCCAGCGCCCACACCGGCGGCTCCCACCCGAACCGCAGCGGATCCTTCTTCTCGTTCTCGATCAGCGCCTCCCGCCGGTCCAGTTCCTTGATCCACCGCTTCTCCCCCCACGCCGCCGCCTGGGCCGCCGTGGGGGTCCTCAACACCGGATGCGCTGTGGGCACAAATCCGCTCATCTCGTCTTCTTCTCCTCTTCCTTCATCTTCTGCGTCGTCTCCTCGAACTCCCCAATCGTCTTGAGCGCCTCGATCGCCGCCCGGAACTCCTCCGCCACCGCCTCGTGTTCCGCGGCCGCCTTCGCGTCCCCGGTCATGCGGACCTGGCGCGCATTCCCCTCGTGCACCACGGCCCCCACAAACCCCAGCAGCGCGATCGCCCGGTCAAAGCTCATCGCCGCTTGCCTCCTCTCGTGGGCTCAATCACCATCTTCCTCAGGTTCATACTCTTCCTTGCTCCCACTTTCTATCCGCGTTGCTCCGGCTCCACCCAGTCCACTCCGATCAGTTCAAACAGTTCCTTCTCTTCCCGCACCTCGATCGGCCTCCTTTCTGCAGTCGCGGGTCCTCCGCTTCTCTGGTTCCACAGCATCCCCTCGCAGCTTTCCCATCCCTTCCGGCACCAGCCCATCGCCAGCACCGAATGGCTGAACGCCGCGCTCCCGGTCCGCACCGCGAAGATCAGCCCCCAGTTCTGCGGCCGCGCCATAAACAGGTCCAGGGCGATCCCTTCCGGCAGCATCCGCTGCGTGTACCGTCCCCGCGGCCAGCCCTTCACTCGTCTCCACTCCTCCACCGTCTTCACAAAGCTCGGATGCCGTTCCTCTCGGCTCCCCTCGAACAAGTCCAGCGCTCTCACCTGCTTCGGAATGCACACGAGTTCCACGTCCCCCACCTCCGCCTTCCGCCGGCGGATGCTTCCCGCGATCTCGATCCGTTCGCACCACGGCGCCAGCTCCTGCATCGCCAGCTCCGCAATCTCTCGTGCCCGTTCCAGCCTCATCGGCCGCCTTCCTTCCGCAATCCGCATTCCGCAATCCGCATTCCCAGCATCCGCCCCACCGCCCGCCCGAACTCCCACGCCCCGATCTCGTGGTCCCACGCCTGCCCCTGCTCCGTCACGCGCCATCGGTTCCGCCGCTTCTCGCTCTGCACCAGCACCAGGCAAATCTGCGGCTCACCCAGCGGCCGGACAACCACTTGCACAATCCGCGGCTCCCAATCCCTTCGCACCGGCTCGCCGGCAGCAGTCTGGTGCACGCGTTCCCATCGCGTCAGCGCCGCTTTCTGCGCCCGCTCGCTCCGCTTCTGCTTGCCCTCGTGCCACTTCCGCCAGTTCAAGCATCGCCGCCTTTCTCACAAGGTCGGGTGAATGCCTTGTTCGGCCTCAGAATCGCGCAAAGCGTAGACGACGGGTTCGGCATCGGCTCGCCGGTGTCCGCGTCAATCCACGCGACGCGCCCAGCGGACCGCAACTCGGCCCCGGCCCGCAGCAGGAGGTTGACGTAGCTTTGCACCGGGATCAGCAGAACGGACGTGTTGCCCTTGGCTTGCTCGGCAATCGCCCGATGCACGAACGCCGTCGGCCCCCCGTGCGGCGAGTCCTTGCGGCGGAATGGCGGGTTCACGTAGTTCACCCGCCCCCACGGGACCGCCAGACCATTGTACCCGTCCGGCAGTGGGCATGGGCACGGGTCGAAGTCGAAGCGGAACTCATCGTTCAGCCGGGCATACACATCCGGCGGGGTCAACCAGTATCGGCTCACGTTGTCGCTCCCTTCTCGGAACCAGAAGGCCGAACAACCGCGTCCAACCCTACGCCGCTATCGCGTCGAGGCTGACGCGGGGCGTTGGGGCTACCAGTCATGTGTGTGCAATCCTGTGTCACCCTTGTCTTCTCCGCGCTGACCTCGTATCCGTATCGTCCTCGTCGCACGGTCGTAAACGAGTCTGGAGTTCCCTGGTCTCCGGCTGGCAATTCGGGCCATAGCAGCCCCAACCAAGCGCCGGAGGGTATTGCTCTTCGCTGCGCTCATCGCAAACCCTCAGCTTTCACGTTCGGTGTACGTTGAAATGAGCCGCACCAGTCATCGAACCACGTCTGAGGCCATGCCGCTATCATGTCCCCGTTCTCGTTCTCCTTGTTACCTGGCGGTCCCCCATGACAGTCTCCCGTCTGCCCGTCTGACCAATCCCAGAACCGGCAACGGTCGCACCGAACAAGCGGCCGGAGCGTACCCTTGCCCGCGGCTTTGCGTTTCTTCGCAGTCATGCGTCTCCTTTCGCGGGCAAGGGCCGCTCACCCGCGGCGTTGTGCATACTCAGAATCCGCCATGCCATTGCCGCCACTCCTGGTACTTGTCCGTTGCCGACCGCTCGCAATCTGTCCACCCTTCGGGCCATCCCATCAGCGTTTCCCAAAAGGAGGGGTTCGCACGCGGCATTGTCCCACGCGCTGGTCGCACGTCCCGCTTCATCCTGCGCAGCCATGCCGCCGCCATCGAATCGGGCAGGTTGGCGCATCCGCCTTTCGCGCCTTCTGGCCTTCCATTTTCGCCACGCGCCATCTTCTCGGCCCTCGCCCAACAAATCGGTTGCCAGTCTTGGGCGCATGGCGTTGGCAACAATCCAGATTCGCGCCCGTTTGTGATCCAGCCCGGTATCGCTCGCGTGAAGCACACCCCATTCCGCATCGAACCCCATCTCGGCCAGCTCTCCGAGAACACGTCCAAGCCCTCGATTAACGAGGTTTGAGGAGTTTTCCAGCAGCGCAACGGGCGGTCGTACTTGGCGAAGAATCCTTGCGACCTCTGCCCACAGTCCAGACCGTTCGCCGTCAAGCCCTGCTCCGTCTGGATTCGCGCATGAAACGTCTTGGCAAGGCCAGCCAGCAGACACGACATCCACCAATCCAGCCCACGGTCGCCCGTCGAAGGTCGTGACATCATCCCACACGGGGAAGGGTTCGAGGCATCCGTCGTCTTGCCTGGCAAGCAGCACGTCGCGGGCATAGGCGTTGATTTCAACGGCGCATACGGTTCGCCACCCGAGAAGCTGTCCCCCGAGAATGCCGCCACCAGCGCCCGAGAAAAGTGCCAACTCATTCACGCCTTCCCCTCTGATTCAGAATGCACAACAAGAGGCTGCACGGTACGGGCTACCGCCCGCCCGTGAGCCTCGGCGTTGGCGTGACGGGTGTTCCACGCGCCCGCAGTTTCCTCTGGCGTCTTTGACCAGTCCGGCGCGGGTCCGAGACACGAGCAGAGTGTGCATCGCGCAAGGTATTCGCGGCGTGACCACCACAACAACTTCATGCTGTCGATCTTGGCCGGTCCCCCGCAGAACGGGCACGCCAACAACGAAATGCAGGGTACTTGCGCCCCGCTCGCGTTCTGCTCATTTGTCATCGGTCTTCTCCTGGGGCGCAAGCCCCTGATTTCGGGCGTTCGGCGGCGGCGGGTCCGCCATGATCTGCCGCAGTCTGATCCAGAATGCCGGTTGCGTAGTCATGGGCACCAGCAGGGCATCCAGTTCAGCCAGCGAGTCGCCAAAGATGAAGTGTGGCTTGTGGCACCGCTTGCACCAGACTGCCGCCGAACAAGCGGCTGGAGCGTACCCTTGCCCGCCGCCTTGCGTGATTGGTTCATTCATGGCTTGTCTCCGGCGGGCAAGGGCCGCTCACCCGCAGCGTTCGGCGTCAGCGCTCCGCGTTTGTCGTGGTGCTGCCACCATATCATTTCGAGTGCATCAAGTTGGGCCTTAGCCCATCCGAGGCGCAGGCATTCCGAAAGCCAGTGAGCGCACGCCTCTTGCGCCCGCCTCGTCAGGCCATCAGGACGCCGAACCAAGTCTTGCACGGTACGATTCATTCCGCTTCGCTCCCTTCTCGACCGTGAAGACGGTCGTTGGGGCTACTCAGAATCGCGTCCATCGTCATCTGCGGCCTCCCTCCGTTGCTCGACTGCTCAAGGTAGCGGATAAGCCCAGGCAGTTCCTCTTGCACATCTCGCATCCATCCAGTTCCGTCGCAAGACTCGGCTCCGGCTTCGTGTGCCATCCAAAGGTGACGCTCAGTGTTCACTCGGCCCACATGCACTCTAGGGAAGTCCGCGCACCATCCGCGCACGGACTTCCATTTCCATGCGGTTGTGCCGCCCACAAATACAGCATCCGCTTCTACAGGCACATCGGTTGTCGTCATACCATCCTGCACGGCCATTGCAAGCGTCCACCCGTCCAGTCGCGGACGCCACTCGTTCCAGAGGCGCAAAGTCTCGTCGCGGTTTCCAACTGAATCGGGAACCACAACCCACAACGGAGGACTGTGCTTTCTCGCCTTGGCAAGCATCCCGACAAACGCTTCGGCATCAAACCCGACAAACGCCCCGTTGTCGCAGGCGTAGGGCGCAAACGAAACCGGAGATTTCCACCGGCCTGGGCTGACAAGAGAGCCAATGCGACCGGGGAACCGACCCGCAAGCCATCCCCACCATGCGCCCCTGTCATTTCCTGGCATGACCATCACCTTGCGTACTCCGCCCATGATGTTTCCGACTCCCACACGCGCACCGATTCAACCGACCAGTGCGCCGATGCCCAATCGAAGATGTGCCGCGCAATGTTCTCGGCGGTCGGCTGCTTCACCGTGTCGTTGACCGTCGCATGGTCAAACCGTTTCTCGATGTGGTTCTTGAGCGGCGCGAAGTCATGGAAGTCCATGACCATTCCGCACGGGTCAAGCATCTCTGATCGGACCACGATTTCGACGCGCCAGGTGTGACCGTGCAGCCGCGTGCATCGCCCCTCGTAGGGAGCAATCAGTTTGTGGGCCGCATCGAACTGGAACGCTTTGCATACTCGGTACATGGTCAATCTCCAGAACCAGAAGCCCCAACAACACCCTGCACGGTACGCGCAGGAGCGCGCCCGTGAGGGTGGGCGTTCGGTGTACGTGCTTTGAACTCTCCACACCAGTCGCCACCGCGCACCGTTGGTTGCGCGAAGCATCCAGGCCACTCGATAGCGTCGCGATCCATCTCTGCGTCGGCCAGTGGCTTCGGAGGAAACCTCTTGCAGACGTATCGCGAGTCTTCGTTGTGTTCCTTCTGGCGCCATTCGTCATCCGCAAACGCGCAGAACTGGCACCGAACAATCGGGTCGAGTCTAGCCTTGCCCCGCGTCGCTTTCTTGTTCATGCTTTCCTTTCTCCGGGCAAGGCAGACTCACCCGGAACGTTGGCACGCAGAGGCGTCTTGCCTTCCTTGCGTATCTGTGGCGCGATCCCGCCGAGAATCTGTATGACGCGGCAGAACTTCCAGTCCTCAATCTCTGCCACTGCAAGCGTCTCGGGGCCACGTTCGATCCTGAACCGCGCCGACTTCTCCAGCATCTCGACGTGCAGCGAGATTCCAGCTTGCGTTGCCCATATCATTTCCTGTTTCATACGTCCTCCATGTCATTTCCCTTTCGATGATTCAGAATTGCCAACCAAGCCTCGCACCGTACCCGAACCCGCGGCGGGTTCGGTCCGGTGAAGGCCGGTGTTCGCATCGTAGAGCCAAAACAGCTTGGCCCCGTGCATTCGGTTCTTCATCTCGATTCGCGTGCAGGTGTAGCCCGGTATTGGTCGCGGCCACACCCGATGATATGTCCTGTCCGACCATCGGCAGGCGTGAATGTAGAGGCTGGCCGGATCGCTGTTGTCAGTCCACCACCAGTGCGCGGACAAGTCGGCAATCGGTGCCGAGCAACACGTCGAGTTGCGCGGGTTGAACACGTCTCGGCGAAGAATGGAATTGCGAACCAGTGCGTTCACGGTACGCCTCCGGCGCCCGTGACGCCTTTGTTCCCCGGCGCCGCGAGAGCGATGGCCTCCGAGCGCAGCAAGCCCCCCCTCTTGCACCCGATGCACGGCCGCTGGCTGTCTGGCAGCTGCAGGTGCGGGCAATCCCGGCAGCGGTCCGGCACGGCGGGCTGCTCGGCCGGCACCTCAAAGAATCCCAGCGCTCCCTTGAACGCCCGGAACGGCAGCGGCTCGGCATCGCGCAGATGCAAGCCGTACTCTCCGGTGAACCATGGCGAAGGGGCCTGTGTAACGCAGTCATCAATCACCGCTCGCCCGACGATCCCGCCGCGCAGTAAGGCCCGGGCCGGCGGCAGAAGGATGTCGGAGAACCCGGCAATGAAGAGTTCGCACGCCGCGTATTCGTCGCGAGTCATTCCGCTCGACGCGTGGACCAAAACCGGGCCCCGGAAGGCGCGCCCCGCCGCGAAGTTCCCCCAGTCCCGATTTTCAAAGTCCTTCAACACGTGGGCCGTGGCGCGCATGATCGGGTCCGTGATGTCCGGCCGAACGATCAGCCACGCCCACGGCTGTCTAATACTCAATGCTTTCATCCTTCTCCTTCCACGAGCGCTCGCTTATCGCTCGCGATGCCCTCGCTCAACTCATCGCCCCGGATCCCGGCCGTTAGGCTCGGCCTGGCCTCGGCCTTCGCCAATCCGGCCGGTCCGGGGTTGTTTGTTCCCGTCGCCGCCTGTTCTTTCTTTCGCCGCTTCCACTCCCGCCCCTTCTCCTGCGCCGCCGCCAGGTCCGGGCACAGCGCCACCACCTGGTAGCCCACCTCCCCGCGGGCCACCAGGGTCGCGTTCAGCTTCTCCACGTCCCCCAGCGTGAACAGGCCGAACCCGCTCCCGCTCTTCCAGCACACGCACCAGGTCCGGCTCCACGCCGGCCGTAAATCGGGCATCCCGTTCATGTGTCTTGCTCCTCTCCTGGGGGCCGGAGGTCCAGTTCCGGCTCCGGTTCAATCGCCACCGCCTCCGGCGTGGCCTCCGGTTCGTCCGGCGGCTGCTCCGCCTCCGCAACCGGATCGCCCGCCCGGTCAAAGCTCATCCCTCCCGTGAATTCCTCGTTCGCCTCCTCGAACCTGAAATAGTGCGGATAAAGCCACATCGGGATCCGGCCCGTCTCCCCGTCCTTGTGCTTGAGCACGTCCGCCCACTGCGCCCGCTTGTGGCGCGTCGCGCCCGGGTGATTCTTCTCCGCCTCCATGCACCACTCGTGATCCTGGTAGAGCATGATCACCTTGTGCGCGTCCTGTTCCAGGGCGCCTGAGTCCCGCAAATCCTCCAGGCTCGGCCGCCGCTTCAGCACTTTGCCCTTTTCTTTGGGCGGCCGGCTCAGCTGGCTCAGCTCCAGCAACGGCAGCCGCAGCCCCAGCGCCAGCGCCTTCAGCTGCGCGCTCACATACGCCACCTTGCTGTTGTCGCTCGTCCCGCTCCAGAGCTCCCCCGCCTGCACCAGCTGCACGTAGTCCAGCGTCAGCAGCCCGATGTCGTGCTGGATCTTCCACGCCCGCGCCTTCGCGCAGATCGCCCGGATATCCCGGCTCTCGTCGTCAAAGAAAATCGGCAGCCCCTGGATCGTCGCCTGCGCGTCCCGCACCCGCGCCAGGTTCGTCTCGCCCGCATACCCGAATTTGAGCTTCGGCAGAGACACCCCCGCGCTCCGGGCGCACGTCCGCGCCAGCAGCTCGTCCGTGGTCGAGTCCAGCGTGATCCGCCCCACCGGGATCCCCAGGCTCGCCACGTGGTTCGCAATCTGGTCCTCCATCGTCGTCTTCCCCATGCTCGGCCGCGCCGCCAAGAGCGTCACCCCCACCTCCACCCCGCAGAGCATTTCCGTCAGCGCATCCCACGGCGTCTCCAGCCCGATCGCCGCGCCCTTCCCATCGTGCGCGTCCTGCCATTTCTGCATCAGCCGGGCCAGCCGCTCCGCGGTCGTGAGGCGCCGCACATCCTGCTGCCCCACCAGCCCCGTGAATCGGCTCACCGCATCCTGGATCAAGCCATCCCCGCTCTCCGCGTGGTACCCCGCATCCGCGATCTCCAGCGCGTGCTGGATCGCCATCCGCGCAATCCACTTCTGCCGCACGATGTCGATGTAATACTCCGCGTGCGCCGCGGTCGGCGTCCCGTCCACCAGCCGGTCCAGGAAGCCCTGCCCGCCCACCTCCTCCAGCCGGTTCTTGTTCCTCAGCGCCTCCGTCACCAGCAGGATATCCACGCTCCCGTTCCCCACCTGCGCCCGGGCCGTCACCGCCTCCCACACCGTCCGGTGCGCCGGCACGTAAAACGCGTCCGCGGTCAGCCCGGCCGAGAAGGCCGAGCTGGTCACCCGCGATCCGTCCAGGAGCGCCGCGCCCAGCACGCCCCGCTCCGCTTCTTCGCTGTACGGTGGAATCCTCTCGCTCATATCCCCTCTCCCCCTTTCCCCGGCGCCGCGGCGCGCGGGCCGCCAAGCGGAGCCAGCCCCTCCCCCTTTTTGCTCTTGAATCCAAAGCTCGGCGTCCACGCCGGCGGCGCCGGCGGTTCCCCTGTTTCGTTTTCCGGCAAATGCCGCGCCAGCTCGGCCTCCAACGCCGCGATCGGCTTCGCCGGCCTCCCCCCGCTCCACTTCCGCCCGAACTCCGCGATCACCTCGCCCACATCCAGCCCCGGATCCGCGTAGAGCGCCCCCTTGATCGTGTTCTCGAACGCCATCCGGTTCACGTCCACGCACCCCGGGCACGCCCTGAAGTCCCGGTACCACTTCTCCCATGCCCGATTGCTCCCGATGTTCTCTTTCTTCTCCGGAGCTGCCCCGGGTGCTTCCCCGCCCCCGCTCTGAGAGTCTTCCTTCTTCTCTTCTTCTCTATAAGGAAACGTGTCGGCTTCACTGGTGGGCTTCATGTCCGTTTCACTGTCCGTTTCACTGGCGGTTTCATAGCTCTTCGGATCGGTGTAACGGTCGTATTCGCAAACGGTTACAATCATGCCGTGTGCCGTCTTCACTGTTCGGATCAGTCCTCGCTTCGTGAGCAGTTCAGTGGAAGCCTTCCATGCCTTCTTGGTCAACGGCACCGGACGGAAGCCCACCGTCTTCACAAGTTCGCCCTTTGCAAGGGGATAACTCGTTTCCAGCGTGCCCACCGGCCTCCCGTTGTTCCGCTTCCAGTGTGCCCGGGCGTAGAAGTAGAGGTAGACGAGCGCCGCGTCCCCGCTCAGCCGGAAGATCTCTTGCACGGTGAGATCCCGGGGCAGCATCAGGTACCCGTTGTCGCAGAAGTCGGGCATAGGCCGTTCACCATCTTCCGAACCACCGCGGCCCCCGCCGGGCAAGCTCGTACAGTTCCCCGCGCACGTAGCGCACCGGAACCAGCATCGTCGGCTTCGTCTCTGCCTCGGCCGCCTTCCAGAGCTGGAAGCGGCCGCTGTGCTGCACCCGGATCGTGATCCTCCGTCCGTCCTCGAGCTGGCCCACCAGGAGCCGCGGGTTGGGCCGCCCGATCACCCGCGCCATCAGCGGCGCGCCCTCCACGGGCCCGGGTGGCGGGATCGTCGGGGGCGGGGGTGGCGGTGGCCCGCCCTCTTTCGCCGTGCCGTTGGCCGCTGCCAGGAGGGCCTTCCACCCCGTCTCCGTGTACCGCGTGCGACCGTCTGTCTGCAGCTCGAAGTCCTCCTCGTGGAGGGTCGACCGCAGCTCGCGCAGTCTTTTGGCCGTGACCCCCAGGATCTCCGCCGCCTCTTTCGTGGTCAGTTCCGTGTCCATCCGTTCGCCTCCTTTTGAAGTCGCCCTTTACCCATAAAATCCCATGCGCGGATGAGTATGCGCGCCCGGCCCCCGGGCGATCGCCCGCACCCCCCCCTCCTCCTACCTGTCGCGCCTCACATGTCGCATCAGTAGGCCCATCACCTTCCTCGTTGGCCCGCAACCACTGCATCTTACAGTCCGAATCATCTGATTACACATCAGTCTTCGCCCCTTCCTGGTCGTTCACCGGGTCGCCGGCCGGGAGCTGCCGCTCCGGCCCGATCGCCGGCCGCGGATCCCCACCTGGCGCCGGCTCCGGGCCCAGGGGCCCCTCGCTGGCCCCGGGCGCCGCGCTCTTTTGGGCCGGCGTTTCCCCGCGACTACCGGTTACTTCCACGCCTTCCGATTCCAGCATCCGGTTGTAGTCGTCATGCCCTGGCGCCGGCCGGTGGAGCACCTCACCTCGCCACGTCGCCTCACCCGCCGTGAGCAATCCCTTGTCGATCGCGATGCCCACCGCGATCATGAGGTCGCGCCGCTCCTTCGGGCTGATCGGCTCGCCGGACTGCAGAGACTCCAGGACGGCCTCGGCACCCAGCATCCCGAGATGCAGGAGAGTGGAGGCGAGTCTTTGTTTAATCGTCGCTATGGCCTGCCCCTCGTGCTCCAGGACGGCGCTCACCGACCGGCAGCACAGCCCAGTTAGCCGGCTCACCTGGCGGATGCCCATGCCAGCCGCGAGCATCGCCGCGGTGGCTTTGTAGAGCCGGGGATTCTGACGAAAAAGAAGTTCCCCCGTGTACTCACCCATCGCCACGGATCGGGCGAGGTACTCGTCGCATTCCGGCAGATCCTCGGGGCGAAAAAGATCCCCTTGCGTTGTGGTGAGGAAGGCCGTCATCAGACTGTCCGGGCCTCCAGGAATCGGTTTACCGCGCTTTCAGGCACTCGGACCACCTGGCGGCTGATCACTCTGACGGGGGAGATTCGCCCGGTACGGACGAGCCGCCGGACCGTGGAGACAGAGACGGAAAGAAGCTCACCCACCCGCTTGAAGTCGTAGTGCTCCTCAACGCGCCGGTTGGTCGTCATATCGGAAGCTCCCGTTGTCCCGCGGCACACACAAAGAAACCGCTGCCCCAGTGGATCCGGACCGCCCATGCGGGGATTGTCCGGCCGTCTCTGGTCGCAAAGGATGCGCCGATCGGCCGCAGCACGTCACCCGGGCGAATGTCCAGCCATGCCAACCTGGCCACGATTGGCTCGCGCCTCTGCTGGTAGTCGATCCAGCTCATAGTCCTTTCGATGGCCCCTAAACTCCTGAAGGGCCGCCCCGAGTCGTCGGGACTCCGCTCCGACTGCATCCGACCACGCGATTAACGCGATCTGTGATCGCGTCCGGCGATAGTCCGCCTCCAGCGCAGGGATTGAGAGCCCTTGGCTCCGCTCCTGCAGCGCCGTCTCAAATCCGATCCCGACCTCGCCCAGGCACACGGCCCGCTCCTCTGGTGTCAGTGTAGGGGTTTGCATCGACGCTTCTCCTCTCGTTCTGCGTCCACGTTCCACCTGGCCACCAGGACAAAGATCCGCGCGATCGGCGCCCGGTACCAGCGCCGCCGACCGTGCTCCCGGAACGCCAACACGTCCCCAGGCTCCAGGGCCACCACCACGCGGCGCCGAACCGCGGGCACCTCGCCCACGGTCACCCGGGCCACCCGCTTACGCAGGTCTGTCATGGCTGCTTGCCTCCCGTCACTGCCGCCTGGACCGCCGCGGCCGCGGCCGCCATGCCCGACACCAGAGCCGGGCCGGCCATCCGGATCGCCCGCCGGATCAGTTCGCTCTGACTCAGGCCGGTCGCCCGCGAATATCGCCTTACCAGCCTCCAGTCCTCCGCAGTCGGGCGGAACGTGACAAGTTGGGGGGCGCTCATCGGGGGGAGCCCCCAAAAACGCTTGGGATTGCGATCGTGACGCCCAGTACGGTCTTGATTGTGCTGATGAGTCCGACTTTTCTCAGTGCGGTCAGACTCAACTGGATTTCCCGTTTCCCTTGCCGCATCGCCAACCTCCAACCCGTGCCCAACCCCTTTTCAACTCTCTGCGCGTCAATATACAGACGGTGTCTCCCATTGTCAATACATATCTAGCTTCCTGCTGTACGGCGTGAGTGCTAGCAATCTGTGATATCTTGTATTGACAACGCAATACACGGGGTGTACTGTGGGGAGGATGAGAACAACTCAAATCAACATTCGCGTCGATTCGGCCTTTAAGACGGCCTTTGAGGTTGATCCCTGGCAAGAAGAAATGATCATTCTCCCACCTCCAACGTCGGCGGTTGCGATGTGAAGTCGGCGTAGAACCGTTTGGTTGTATTCGGATCCTGGTGGCGCAGCCACGTGCACGCCGCCTCCAGTCCCCTCTTGGTGTACCATTCAGAGCCGCGAGCGGCCCGAAGCTCGTGTGCGCAGTGCTGATAGCGCAACCGATCCCAGCCCAACCCGCGCATCCACCCAGCCAGCTCCCGCTCGATCACTCGCCCTCTGCCCGTGTGGTGTTTAGCCGGGATGATATGCACGTCGCCCGGCCGGCTCTCGGCAACCTTGTCCAGCCATTCCTTGACCTTGATTGGGACGGGGACTTTCCCTTGCGTGGCCTTCGTTCGGTATCCCTCCTCCGGGCGGTTGATAATCTGCATCCACCAGCGGCCCGCGTCGTCCTGCACGATCCATGTCCACCGTGCCGCAGCCGCCTCACTGGCTCGCATGGCGAGCCAGTAGCACAAAAGATAGGCGGCCCAGATTGGAGGAGACTCGCGCGGCAGGGAGCGAGCCTGACGGTGGGTTAGCTCCAACAGTCGCTTCCGCTCCTCCGTCATGACGTACCGCGAGGGGTCCGCTTCCGTCACAAAACACGTGCAGAAGGGCGCCATATCCGGAAGGCAGAGCCCTTCGGCCCGGTATGCCTCCATCGCCCACTTCTTACCGAACAGCGCCCGCGCTTGTCGGACCACGCTCTTACAACTGCGCCGGATGCTGATGTTGGTATTCTCGTCCTGGTTGCCCTTCAACCGTCGCGACACGAACGATTGTACGGCTGCCCTCGTCGCAACGGTAACGGGAGTTGTCGAGAGTTCCCCGTCCACGCCGAGCACCGTGCGCATGGAGGAAATATAGTCATTCACGGTCCGGTCGCGCAGCCCATGCTTCACCGCCTCCCCGCGAAACACCGTCTCCAGATCTCCGAACGTCGCAAACCCCGGCTTGCTCGATGTCGCCGCCAGCACCTCCCACTTCCCCTTGCTCGCCTTGTCGATCAGCGCCCGCGCTCGGCGGCCCGCCGGCTCCCAGTCAGACTCCGGCAGGTCCAGGCCCTTAGAGATCCGGCGCCCGTCCACCGTGGCCACGCAATACCAGCGCCCGCCGCGCAGCCAGAGATTCCGCAGCCGCTCCCTCCATCGCTCCAGGATCTCGTTCGCCTCCACCTCGGCCGCCGGGCGAGTCCCCGCCTTGAGCGTTTGCGAAATGGTCTTGCCCTGAATGCTCTCGTGTAGTACAAACCCACCGTCAACAGGATCGATCTGCATCGCGTCCTCCCTGACTGTCGCCCGGCCACGGGCGTGGATTGAAACCGAATCAGATGATCGATGATGTAAGTATGATGTAAGCGAAACTGGTAGTCAATGACAATCTCTGACAGCCTCTGACAGCCTGAAAACGTGAAGCATCTGACTGCAAACAAAGGGCGAAACGCACGGAATGCCCGGAAACATTGATCAACGTACCTGTAGCTCAATTGGACAGAGCATCTGACTACGGAAAAGAAGTCATTTGCGGGCAGAGAATTGAGCCGCAATGTGTTATGACTAGTCCCGTGCGCGTGATGTGCCGGGTGATGTGAGGCAGCGGGCGAAATCCGACCGCTCAGGATGCCCCAGGACGCGCGATCTCTCGTCGCCGCTTATGATCGTACCCAGGATTTTCGGCTTCAGGGACCTCCGGCGGAATTCTCGTTCTCAATTTGGAGAGGGGATTTTCTCAGACTCGGGATTATGATCGTACATATCCTCATGGAGTCCGGGCTTAATGTACGATCATAAGGCCTTGGCATAGAGCCTGCTTGATTACAAGTGCCGGCGCTCTTCCGCGCCGGCCGGCGCCCGACCGACCCGGGCAACGAGCGGCGACGATCGCCGCAGGAGGTCACCATGACCAAGCAGACCACAACCCCGCCCGCCGAAACTCTCACCGACGACGCCGCATTTTGGCGCGCCCACGGCACCACGATCGACCGCATCCTCGAGGTCCAGCCCGCCTCGGCCGCCCAGATCCGCACCGCGTGGGATTACCGCGCCGAGGGGCTCACCATCGACCAGGCCCGCGAGACCATCGCCGCCCACGTCCGCAGGGGAGCTTATCGCCACGAGCGCGAGGTCCGGGCAGCCAACGTCGCCGCCGCTGATGCCGCCCGCGCGGCCATCGCCGAGGGGCACACCGACTGGCGCAACTCCGAGTCGTCCCTCCCCGACCTCAACCGCGACCGCACCGAGGGCCGCATCCTCGCCGCCCTGGCCCACCGCCGCGACCTCCGCGCGAAACGCGCGGAAATGCTCGCCGCGTGCGAGCCGCCGGCCGCCTGGCTGTCCGCCCGCCTCGCCTGGGATTACACGTGGCTCGGCCTCGTCCTGCCCGACGGTCGGATCCTCCGGACGGACCGCCACGAGGATGTGACCTGGGACAGTCGGGGCAAACACCACTGGCCCGACAGCCGGAGCACGTACTACCGCTCGCGCCTGCTGCCCTCCAACCCCGTCGCCCCGCTGGATAATTTCGCGCCGCAGGCCAATCACGACCAGCGCGGGGACTGGCGCTCCCGCGTGCTCGTCGCCCTGGGCCTCGTCCCCGAGTCCCAGATCCGCGACCGCGCGGACCTCGCCGCCCGCCTGCATCCCGCGTGCACCGTGAGCACCGGACATGCGCTGCCGGACGGGACCCGCATCCGCGAGCGGTCCCTGCTGGGGATCCGCGTGGACATGGTCGCCCAGTCGCCCGACGGCACGTGTTTCCACGCCCCCACGGCCGCCGAGGCCGTCACGGGCCTGGCCCGCAAACTCCGGCACGCCGCCGCCGCCGCGCGCGGGGAACTGCTCTCCGCCGATGTCGCCGAAACCCGCTGGGGATTCTGCCGGTCCGGCCTCTCGGAGTTTGCAGAGGCCGCCGGCATCGACCTCGACGGCGAGTACACCGTCGAGGAAATCAAGGCCGTCGTCACCCCCGAAATCCGCCAGCGTTTCGAGCGCGATCTCGCGCTCGCCGGCATCTGATGAGGCCGAAACGGCCGCCGCGTGGCGGCCGTCTCCCCGGTAGGGCCGGGGACTGACGAGGCCAGTTGCCCGGAATCCGCCATGGAGGGCGGCAATCCGTTGCCGCCAAAAAGACATGTCCAACATCAACCCCACCCTGACCATGGGTCAGGCCCTCGCCTGGCTCGATAAACAACCCGAAGACCGTCGGCCCCGCGAGCACGACCGGCGGTACACCACGCTCCGCATCTACCAGCCCACCGGATCCGGCTACTGGTTCGTCCAGCAGCACTCCGCAAACCGCTGGTATCTCAAGGATACCCCCGACGCCGACCATTTCTGCGTCGCCGACGTGGACGACATCGCCGCCGCGATCGCCGGCGGCGCCCGCGTCCAGCTCACCGGAGTCCGGGGCGAATCGTTCGGGATCTGGAACTCCTGGGTCGAATTCGAGAAAGGGGTGTCCGAGTGAATCGCAGCAAATCCAAATCTGGGGCGCACAACCCGCGCGCGGTCCTCACCCGGGCGGACGTGTACAACATCCGTCTCCGCGCCCGGATTGCCGAGCGCGAGGGGCGGCAGTGGGGATTGCAGAGCCGGCTCGCCCGCCGGTTCGGGGTGACCCGGCAGACGATCTGCGATGTCCTGGCCGGGCGGTCGTGGGCGTGAAGGCGGGTCAGCGGCGGGTCCGGGCCTCGATCGCCTCGCGGCGGGCCCGATCAGTGGCGAGCTCGTAGAGGTGCTTCAGGTGCCGCATGTGGGTCTGCTTGGGATCTACCGGGTCCCAGCGGTAACGGCCAGCGGCCGCCAGGAATAACTCGCCACGCCGGATCTGGAAGCGCTCAAATTCGTCGTCCGTCATGTACCGCTTGCGGTCCGTCCCGGGATAGCCCGGCAGGGTCATTTCGTTACGCGCCGCCCCGGGCCACCATTGATCGGTCCAGCCGTTCTTCTCGGCCTTCTGGTTGTAGTTCCAGACGAAACGGTCCAGGGCCGTTGTCAATGCCTCCGGGTCGGGGACTTCCTGGATCTTCATGCCGCTCAGTATGCGCCAAACCACGTCCGTCGCCGGGCCCAGGCGTTCCGTTTTCTGAATTGGTTGGCCCAGCCAGTCGCGCTTCGGACTGGGAGCCCAGCCGGGCACCGGCGCCGCTTGCTGTCCGGCCTGCTTGGCGATTCGGACTGCCGCACTGGCCAGCGTCTCGTCATCCTGTCGGCGGAGTCGCAGGTCGCGGAACTCGGGGTCCCACGCCCGCATAGAGACTCGCGCGATGTTTGGCACCCAGGATGCGGCAAAGTTCGTCAGCCAGCGCGTTGTCCCGCCGGACATGGTATCCTCGTCCCAGGCCCGGATCACGTCGCCCAGTCCACTCAAGAACGTCTTGTCCCTCACGGTTGCCTTGAGGGTTGCGTACAGGCGATTCCACCGTTCGCCTATGTCTTCGTCGCTTGGCCCCTCCTTGAACGCCTGCGCGAGGTCCACCATCGCCGCAAGAGAGGTGGCCATGGGCTCAATGCGGGCGTAGCTCCACCAGCGTCCGCCTATCCGTATGGACTGCGAGGGATAGAGCGCTTCCTGGATTCCTCGTTCGCCCGCAGGCGTCCGCCGGGGCGGACGGTTCCCTGTAATTCTCGGTTTGCCCTCCTCGTCGTCCATGTAGGCGCCGACCGCCGCGAACGTTCCCCAGGCGATCAACTGCTCAGCAATGTCCCGGGTCAACTGCCCGCCCTCTCCGCGGTATTGTCCCGTCGCCAGCTTGACGCCGAGTGACAGCGAACCCAGGGGGGTCTTGCGCAACCCCATCTTAATGATGTTCAGGGGCGTCACCACAAACGGCAGCACGTACCGCGATCCCGGGATCGTCTTCCGAATCAAGAGCACCAGCCCGCCGACTTTGCCCAGTCGCTCCTGGTAGGTCAAACGCTTCGCCTCGGCCAGGGCCTCAGCCTGCATCTTCTCGGTCGGACGCGTTCGCAGGTCCTGCCGCCGCTCCTGGAACGCCTCGCCCTTGAGTCCCTCGGCCCGCGCGGTCCTGTGGGCCAGGGCCGCGATCGTCGAATCATAGATCACCGTCTTCGCAAACTCATCCGCCGCCAGCAGCATCCGTTGCGGGGCCCGGATTACCCGGCCCTTGGTCCCCGCAATGGCCAGGCCGCTTTCCTCGACCTTGTGCCCCTCCAACACCGGCTGCTCCGTGGAAAACGCCAGCAGGGCGTGCCGGCCCGCCTTGCGCATACTACGGAATGTCTCGACCCACATCGGCAGCAACTCGCCCAGCGTGGTCACATCCTTCCGCCGGACAAACACATTCAAGAGCGCCTCGGCCGACTTCTGCGCCAGCCGGTCTTCCAGCATCGCCGCCGTGTTGCCTATGATGTTGGCCGTCTGCGTGCCGGGCGCCGACAACAGACCGTTCCGCCAGAACTCGAACGCCTTATCACTTGGCACCGCGCTCAGAGTGTCGATGATCCGTATGATCTCAGAGACCGTGGCGGAATCCCGGAGCGTCTGCTTACTCAACCGCGCCGGATTCAGCCCCGTGCGCCGCATGACTTCGCGTGCGGTATAGACAATCCGCTCCGCCTTGTCCTTGGCCTTCTGCGCCGTCTCCTCCGGCGTCGTCTCCTTGATCCGTATGATCTCAGAGACCGTGGCGGAATCCCGGAGCGTCTGCTTACTCAACCGCGCCGGATTCAGCCCCGTGCGCCGCATGACTTCGCGTGCGGTATAGACAATCCGCTCCGCCTTGTCCTTGGCCTTCTGCGCCGTCTCCTCCGGCGTCGTCTCCTTGGGCCGGATCGCTTTCCACTTCTCGATCACGGTTTTCGGCTCCTGCATCAGCGCGTCCGTGATTGTCCCGCGGTTCTGCTCCTCCACCGGCATCCCGGCCCGGTCCCGCCGCTCGCGGAAGGCGGCGCCCATGCGGCTGCCCGCCTCCTCGTATCGCCCATACGCCTCGACCGCCTCCGCCAGCCCGGACGCATCGCCGGCCTGGATCGCCGCGGACACCTTCTCGTCCAGGAGCCGCTTGGCCGCCTGCATCTTCGCCGCGTCATCCACCATATTCAACTCGCCCCGCCGCAACGCCGACCATGTTCCCGGCTTATCGGCCAGGATTGCGTCCGCCTTCGCCCGGATCTCCGCATCCGTCGTGTGCGGCGGCAACCCCGCCGCTTCCCGGGCCGTCCGCTGGGTAGCAGCCCACTTCCACGCCTCGCCCTCGACCATCGGATTCGCGAAGCGCGGCTTCGCCGCGCCAGCTTCTTCCTCTCCCGCCTTCTTCTCCACCGCATAGCGGATCGGCTCGTTCGCGGCATTCTCCCGCGCCGCTTCCCGGATGATCGCGGGGTCATACTCGGGGAAGATTTCATCAACCGGCAGGCGGGATCGCTGAAACCAAGTCCGGGAGAGTTGCCCGCGCAGAAACTCGATCTGCTTCAGCCGCTGCTCGCGTTCGTAGTAGGCGGCCGCCTTCTCCGCGGAGAAGAAGCGGGGCGTCTCGTTTCCCTCCGCGTCCCCGGCAAAGTATTCCCGCTGCCCGTCCGGGTTCAGTACGGATTCAATGAAGTAGGTCCGGCGGATATCCTTGGCGGAGCGCGGCTCGCGTTGGTGGAGAGAGAGAGGCGGGGCAGCTTCGGTTATCGGTTGTCCCGGGCGCGGTTCTTCTGCCGGCAGAGACATAGCCGCCGCGGCTTCTCGCACGGTCGCCGGGGGTGGCGTCAGGCCTTTGTGGAGTGGAGCGCCCAGGGGTTCGCGGGGGAGAGGCTTTCCGCCTTGTCCGGGTACTTGCGCCGGTACAGGGCGGCCAGGTCCGGCCGTTCCCTCTGGCACTGTTCCAGCCAGGCCCGGCCTTCCGCGAGTTGTTGCCGCACCCGGGCGATCTTCTGGCGGATTTCCTGTTCGGTCAGCATATTGCTCTCCTGTTCTGAGACTGAGAATATCGGATTCCGTTTTCCCTGTCAAGGCCTGATTGGCCGCCCATCGTGCTTCGCGCCAGAACTGCGCCAGCTGGGGCACACGCTCCATCGCCTCCGTAATGCGCGTGGCTTCTGCGCGGTCCCCTCGTGCCAGCGCCGCCTCCGCCTCTGCGATCAGCGGATCGCCCCGTGCCAGGCTGGCCTGGTACCGTCGCTCCATCTCGGCCAGGTGCTCCGGCGCTTGGTGTTCGATTCCGAATCTCATCGCGTCATCGCTGGGGTTGGCTCCGCCAAAGTCCTTCGGCCAGTCTGCAAGGACAGCCCCGGCTTTGGTGATCGGTGCCTTGTGGGCCTCCGCCCCCTCAGGGGTAGGTGCCGCCGTCTTACGGGCGGCTGCCGGGGCTTGAGCCTCGCCCGAAGGCTGAGGCATAAAGGGTTTCTGCGTTTCAATCTTCGTCTTCAGCGCCTTCCCCAGCAGCTCCTCCCGCGTCGCCGCCTGGGTCCCGAACATATCCCCGGTCGTCACGTCGATCTTCGCCGCCAGCGCCGTGTACCGGTCCAGCCATTCCCGAGTCCCCGCGCTCGTCCCATCCGCCATGATGCCGCGGTACAGTCGCGCCGGCGGCTTGACGTTGAACCCTCGCGGCTGCTCCTCTCCCGCCTTCTTCTCCACGGCGTAGCGGATATCCTTCTCCAGACTTTTCGGGGCAAACCAGAATTCCTTCGGACCGTCGGCCGGATAGATATCGTCCAGGGTGGCGACGAGTTTAGTGATCTTCCCCTTCCCTCCCAGGTTGGCGGCAATATGCTGCTCGGCGTAGGCCCGCTCATTGGTCACGTAATCCCCCGGCCGGATCGGCTCCCCCGTAGGTGTGGCGCGGTAGAGCGTCAGTTTGCCATCAGGCGGTGGCGGTTTCCCAAGCCACTCGGCCAGCTCTCTTCCTCCATAGTTGGCCAGGGACCCCTGCGGCTCCTCCTGGCGCATCCGGATCGCCGATTGCAGATCCCGCTTACGGTAGCCGCCTGGAGTCATCCCTGCTTCTTGCCGTGTCTGCTCCGTCTTGTCAACCGGATAGCGGGGCTCCCCGGGCTTGACCTGTTCTCCCGTTTCTGGGATACTCTCTTGGGCATGAGGAAGCTCTCTCCGAAACGTTTCGGACGTAGGAGGAGAGCCTTCACCGGCACTCAACATCGCGGACGGGCGCTTCCTCATGCTCTTGAACATCAGTTCCCCGCGGCCCGTTCTGACCTCCTCGACTACAATCACGTTCCCATTGATGCGCTTCTCGTAGCGGATCACGGGCAACCCGCCTCCCGTGTGGCCCACCAGTTTCGGGTTCGCGTCCGCCGCAATCACTTCCGGCACGCGGGCCAGGTCGTCCCAGGTGATCGGATTAGGATCCCCCGACTCCGGCCCGTGGTTCTTCATCGCGTTCCGCATCCCGTAAAGGTCCATTGCGTGCTCGACGTCCTTCAGCACCGTCTCCCCGCCGGACCGCCCTGCCTTGAACCACTCCCCGTCCATGTACACCAGGTCCCCAGGGTTCAGCTCCTCCGCGTTCACCGGCACCGGCTCCGCCTGGCGGATGTCCCGCATCTTCGTCACCAGCGCCACGCCCATCTGCCCCGCCTCGTCTTCCCTGGCCATCCGCGCCTTAGCGCTCTGTCTCATCTTCTCCCGCGTCTCGAGGGACGGGCCCGGCTTCTCCGTGAGTCCTTCCGCCTGCATATAGGCGTCCCGATGGTCCAGCAGTCCGCGCCGCAGCGCCCCACTCGTCCGGCTGGCCAGGGTATCCAGCACCGACCGACCGGACGGCCACTTGTTCGCCTTGGCCGCCGCCACCAGGTCCGTCCCGCCCATTAACCGGATCGCCGCCGGCGTCGCCCGGTAGGGTGTGACAAAGGGGGCCGGGGTCGATAAAGGCGCCTCGCCGGCGCCGGGCCCCGGCTTGCCCTCCATAGTTCGGCCGGCTTCGCCGGCCGCAGCGACGGGGGGCTGATTTCCGACTTCCGGCCTCTGTCCCTTGCCTTCGGCCTCGCCAAGTGCCCCAGGACCGCCGATCGAGGGGGGGGGCCTTTGTGCTGACACGGCAGTAATCGGCTTCTCGGCCTGGCTAGCGCCCTGGCCCTGTGCCGGGGCATTCCGTGGCTCCACCGCCGCCCGCACAGGCAGGTTCTCCGTCCCTGCGATCGTCCGCCCAAACTGGTCCACCAGCCCCGTCACCCGCTTCGGCGGTCCTTCTAGCAGCGGGATCCCGCCCGGCCCGCCCCCTGGCTCCACCGCCCGCGCATCGAACGCCCTCGCCGCCGCCTCCGCGGCCGCGGCCGTCTCCGCCGACTCCTCCGCGCTCAGCGCCTTCGGCTCCGCCGCCTCCCCCGCCAGCTTCGCCTCCTCCTGCATCCCCCGCATCAGCCGCCGCGCAGTCTGGAACGGGCTCTCCTGCTTCTCCGTCCGGAACAAATTCACGATCCCCAGCGCCGCATCCTTCACCCGCCGAGTGATCGGATGATCGATCCCCTTCTCCAGCGCCTCCGCCAGCGCCTCCTCCCTGAGCGATTCACCCGACACCGGGTCCACCAGCAGATCCCCTTCCTTCCTCGCCCCGGACAACCTCGCCAAGTCATGCAGCAACTCATGGCGCGTCTGCCCCACGGTCGCCCGGCCCGCCACCAACTGAATCAACCCATCCACGTCCACCAGCGCACCGGTCGCCGGATCACGGATCGTCACATTCGCCCGCGTCGCCGCCGGCGGACTCATCCGGTCCGCCAGCCACACCTTCGCCGACGGCTCGTCGCCCTTCGCCTGCTTCAGCGCCTCCTCCCACAGCTTCGGATACTTCTCCCGGCCGCTCTTCGCCAGCTCCTCCACGTCCCGCGGACCCAGTTCCGCCTCGCTCTTCACAAACTCCACGATCGTACGCTGCTCCCCATTCGCCACCTCAAAGCCCGACTCCCCGTGCGGCTTCACGTTCTCCGCCCCGAACGCCTTCTCCAGGTTCGCCCGGACCGTCTTCACGTTCGCCTCACGGAACGCCCGCGCCGCGCTCCCGGGCGCGTGCTGCGCCGAGAACAGCAGCCCCATGATCGCCGCATCCATCAACCCATCGAACGCCTTCGCATTCCCGTCGTAGCCCATGCGGACCGCGTTATCGTACACCTGCTGCGCCTCGTTCACCGCCACGTTCGCCCCGGCCGCCTTCGCGTACTGCACCCCCCAGCCCGCCACCTTGTTGAACCCAAACCGCGCCACCGCATCCCGGACCGCCGTATCCTTCAGGAAGATGTTCTCCAGGTTCACCCGTCCGCCGGCGTACGCCCCGGCCCCGTGCAAGATACCCGCCCCCAGCGCCTCCGTATCGTCCAGCCCCGCCGCCTTCGCCCTGTGAAACCCCTCGCCGCCCACCACCGCCGCATACAGGCTCGCGCCCAGGGTCGGGTTTCGCGTCGCGATCAGGCCCGTCACGATCGGCGCCGCCTGCCACACGATCCCTGCCACTTTCGAGTAAGGCCCCTCCGGCCGCGGCGCCAGCTCCGGGCCCGCCTGGATCGTCTCCATCTTCTCCGCCCACTTCTGCCCCGCCTCCCCGACCGCCTTGTATCCCCGCGTCACCTCCGTCCCGCCCTGGCGCAGCGTATCCCCTTCCGCCCCCGGCTCCGGCTCCTTCATCCCGAACGCCGAGAGAACGGGGTTCCACTTCCCGCCCGGATAGAACCACCGCATTTGCAGTTCCCTCGCCACATTCGACTCGAACCGCGAACCCGCCCTGCCCGCGGCCTCGAGAAGGCCGCCCAGCCCCGCACTCACGCTCGCCCCGCCTCGCGCGAAACCCCGGCCCGCCTCTCCTGGCGCCGCCGACACGTCCGCGCCCAGGCTGTAGGGCTTCTCCGGCTGCACCGGATCGGCGAACTCAGCATAGGGATCAGGTTGCCCCCGGGGCGTCGCGCTCGGAGTCACAGGGTCCGCGAACGCGGCATAGGGATCCGCCTCGGTCGCGCCCGCCGGCGCCGCCGGGGCCACCGGGTCCGCGAACTCGGCATACGGATCCGGCGGATCTGCAACCGCTGTCGCGCTCGGCCCTACCGGATCGGCAAACTCAGCATAGACGTCCTGTTCTGGCACTCGTAGCTCCCCTCAGCGAACCACCATTTCACGCCCGTCCGGCGTTCGGAATCGGCTTCCCTTCGGCAGTTTCCGCGCATCTGCCGGCACCATGATCGGCGGAAGCGGTTGCGCCGCCGTGCCCGGCGTAGCCCCTTGGGCGACGCCTGGCGCGGCTCCGGGCTCCGGCGTCTCCGGCACCGGCATTCCCTTCACCCGGTCTTGCTTCTCCGCCTGCCATTTCTCGTGCTCCCGCAACTCGTTTGCGTGCCGGATCTCCATCTGCTGCAGCGTCTCATTCTCCTTCAGCCAGCGATTCTTCTTCTCGTACTCGTTCCCCTCCGCCGCCCGCCCTTCCTGCGCCTGCCGGAGTTCCGCCTCCTGGATCTGGCCCGCCAGCCCCACCTGTTTCCCTGCAATCTCCAGGTTCCCCTTCATCATCTCCTGCGGACGCAACTCCCGCTTCCACCCGAACTCATCCGCCTCCATCGCCAGCCGCGCCCGCCGGTCCCCTTGCTCCCCTTCACGCCCCATCAATTCCGAACTCCGCTTCTCCAGGAGTTGCAGCTTGCCGAAGTTCTTCCGCACCTGACGCTGGTACTCGTCCGGCCGGATTGCGGCCGACAACCCGCTGATACTCTCATCCGCCATCGCCTTCGCCCGACCCATCAGCGCCTCGGGGTCGTACCGGTAGCCCCGGGGTTCGGCCGGAGACTCCGCGTCTCCGCCCATGAACTCCCGGCTCGTGGCGGGCGCCGGTTCCGGCGCGGGCATCGCTTGGGCGGCCCGATAATCCCGCTTGGGGTAGTCCACATAGATCGGCTCCTTCGGACCGCTTTCCTTCTGCATGAACCCCGCATACCTCCGCAACGGTTTCGGCTGCGTGATCGGTCCTCTCATCATCTCCGTCACATTGATGTAACCCATGTTCGTCTCCTAGTAGAACTGTTGCCCAATCGTCGCGTCTATGTTCCCGAGATTGTATCGGGTGATGCCCGAAATCACTGCATCGGTGAATTCCAGCTTCGCCAGGGTCTTGATCACGCCGATTTCTACGGCGTCCAGGATGTTACCGTTAGGCGCCTGGTAGGCGGCGGCAGAATCCAGGCTGCCGTCGGAGTTCAGGAAAATGTACGGCTCGGCCTCGCTACCCAGACTGGCGTCTGCCCCAACCGAAACATTCGTGGTTTGAAAGCCGGCGAAAGCACAATAGTAGTCGAACAGCAGGGTCGCCAGGTTGATATTCCCCGCGCTCACCTGCACCGTCGTCTCGCTATCCGCCTCCACATACAGGCTCATCTCCGCCAAATCCCCGCCGCCACCCACCATCACCTTGCTCTCCGGGATCTCCACCTTCCGCCAATTCGGCTCATCGGTCACGCGCCGCCGGATCAATCCCGCCTCCAGGCCCCGGAGTTGCCCCGCGAACGCCTGCGCCTGCTGGATCGCCTCCAGGCGCGCCACCTTCAGCGCGTTCTCCAGCCCCGCCAGCCGGCTCGCCAGCGCGTCGATCGTGCGGGCCGTGGCCGCCTCATCGTTGCCCGCCGCCGTCCGCAGCATCTCCTTCACCACCGCCGAATCCTGCGGCCTCACATATCGCTTCTCATCCATCGTTCTTCTCTTATTCGCGTCTTCTTCGCGTGATTCGCGGTTACTCTTCGCTTAGGGCTCCCCCACTCCCTCGTCCTCAATCCACACCGCCTTCCACTCGTACGCCCAATCCTTCACCCGCCGCCAATCCGTCCCCCGGCACAGCAGTTTCCCGGCCGTCCCGCTGAACGGGCTCGAATACGCCCGCCCGCTCGTCGCCACGCACGCATTGATCTGGTTGATCGCGCTCCCCTCGCTCCCGGCCCGCCCTTCCGCCACCCCGTACTGCACATAGTAGATCGGCAGGCCATCGGCATCCCGAATCAGCTCCGTCAGGATGTATGCCCCAGCCGTCCCATCGCCCCACAGCTCATCATCGCTTGACCCCTTGGTGGGCTCCGTCCCCGCGTTCGGGCTCTCCAGCGTCCCGATCACGTTCGCCGCCTTGTAGCCCATCCAGTGGATCTGCACCCCAGCCACCACCCAGGGCGCCGCATAGCCCGTATAGGTCGCCAGCGACTTCGCCGCCGCTAGCACCGTCGCCACGCTGGCGCTCGGCACTCCGAACCACGCCCACGTATCCCGCGCCGGCTGCCGCCCCACGGCCGGCTCCCACCCGATCTGAACCGGCCCGTTCCCTGTCACATTCCACCCCGCCGCCCACGTCATCGCCTGCCGCTTCCTTAGAATCGCGCTCCCATACGCCCCTTCCGCCCAGCTCCCCGCCTCCACCGCATAGCCCGAATCCGGCGTGATCGCCAGCAGCTTCGCCTGTGCGCTCGCCACGGGGATCCCGGGCGCAATGTGCTCCGTGCCCTCCTCATGCCCGCCCGGATTCATCCACCCGTTTTGATACCAGCTCGGCGTCGTGTTCGTGGGCGTCGTCTTGACATAGAGATAATACTTGTTCCACAGCCCCAGCCCGTTCAACTCCTCCCGCATATCCTCGAGGGCATAGTCCGCCGGCGTCGCCGTGTACGCGCTCGAGACGAGTTTGAGGTTCTCGTTGATCACCAACACCCGATCCAGCGTCACCGGATGCAGCCCGCAGATCCCCACCTTCTCCTGCCGCAGCGCCTGCACGGCGCCGGCCGCCGTGCTCCCATAGACCTCGTGAATGCTCGTCCGCGTGATATTGAGCGCCCCGTCCCCGCGCTCCGTGATCTTCACGCGCATCACGTTGTACTTCGCGGCCGCGGTGTAGAGGTTCGCCAGCGCGTCCGTGTTATTGATCCCGAAATAACTCTCATCGATCTCCTGGTGTTCGGTCCCGTAATTCTGATATTCGGTGAGGTCCGGCTTCGAGTAATCGAACGCGCTCCACGCCACTTTCCGGAAAACCACAACCCCCTGCGCCACGTTGCTCCCCTGGTGCGTAAAGGCCCGGTCCACGTACGTCCAGCCCGCCCCGGGCAGGTCCTTCACCAGGGCCGCGGCCGTCAGCGCCCGAAACGCCGTCTCGTTCGACGGGTTCAGGTCCTCCCACACAAACCCCACTTCATCCCCCTCGCCGGCGCCCAGGGAGAACGGCGCCAGGATCTCGTGCTTCCGCGTCCGCCGGTACGGCAGCGCCGCCAGCTCCGCCACGCTCGCCGGTGTATACACCCGGCGGAGGCCTTGCACCAGGTACACCTTGCCGCCGCGGCGCATCTTCCGCGCCGCCACTTGTCGCCACACCCCGTCCAGCTTCTCCCCCGCGATCCGGGGATCCGTCACAAATTGTGACGCCTTCGCGTTCGCCGCGCTCGTGTAGGTCGTCAGGAAATCCAGGTAGAGGCTCGCGTCGTCGGTTGTGGGCAGCTCCCACATCCGCCACTCCTCTGCAAACCCATTCGCCCACGAATGCACCGCATCCACGTCGAACCGCTCCAGGTTCACGGCCTTCGCCTTGTTCTCCGCCAGCACTGCCCGGCACCGCGCCAGCGGCTGCTCCGTCGCTAATTGATCAATCGCCATTTTGCCTGCTCTTCATTCTTCCGCGCTTCGCGGCATCCGTGCCATCCGTGCCATCCGTGGTTTCCCTGGCTTTCATCGCTTCCACGTGCTTCCTCAGCATCTGGTACACCCCGGGCCCCCGATCGCCCCACGGGCAATACTCGTCAAACAGGTAATCCCCCAGCCGGAACGCATCCACCAGCAGCCGCGCCGGCATCACCCGCAGAAACAGCTCGCAGCACGTCCAGGCCAGCGGCGTCCGCTGATCCAGCCGGATCCCTCGCTTGAAGAGAAAGCCCAGTGCGTTCTGAAAAATCTGACCCTTTGCGTACTTGATATTTTGCTTCGCCCACTCGCACCGGCTGTGTGCCAGCGACATCTCCATCTCCGTCACTCCTGGAATCTCCACCAGCTCCACCTTGTGATGCTCCGGATCCTCATCCCGCCACGCCAGCAGATCCGCGAGCGGCTTCGGTCCGCGCACGCCTGTCTTATGCGTTTGGGAATCCACGCTCCAAATGCTCTCATAGTAGAACGCGCCGCCCGCCCTCCGTAGCTCCAGCGGCTCCGCCGATGGCAGCGAAGGAGGGGCCCCCCATCCCCAAAACACCGGGCCGCAATGGCTGAATCCCGCCAGCCGGCCGGTCCGCACCCGCCACCAATCCACCAGGCCGCCGGTCCCTAGGATGATCGCATTGCTCCCCAGGGTGCTCAAATCCGCGCTGAAGAATGCGTAAAGTTTCATGCTCACTTCCCGAATAACGCCTTCAGCCCCTCGACGATCGCCGTGATCGCCCCCGCCCCCAGCACGATCCCGCCCCCGGCCATCGCCAGCTTCTTGCGCTTCCCATTCGTCAAGGCGTTCAGCTTCTTCCACACTTCCGGCAGCACGCCCTTCTCCAGGATCTCCAGCCGCGCCCGGTCGTTTTCGCCCTTCATGCACCCATCCCGCCGCAGCGTCTGCAGGTCCGTCCGCGTATCCTGGCCGGTCGTTTCGATCCGCGCCAGCCGGTCGATCACTTCCTTCTCAAACCCCGTCATGCGGTCTTCTCCCCGTCCGTGTCCGTCTGTGTGGGTCCGTGGCCATCACTCTTCTCTTGCCGCTTGCTCAGCTCCGCGCAGATACACGCCCGCTCATGCTCCAGCGCCCGCCGGATCCCCCATTGCGGCATCTTCCTCAGCTCCATCTGGATCTCCAGGATCCTGCCCCTCAGCGCATCCGTCTGGATCCGCTCCTCGGCTCGTTCCGCCGTGGTCATATCCCGTCTCCCTGGCGCCGCGGAGCGCGGGCCTCCGAGCGCAGCAAGCGTTCATTTCGCGGGGCCTCCCGGCATCGGACACAGGTCGAACGCTCCTTTGCTCGGGCCAATGGTTTCGCCGTGGATTGTTCCGAGGTCCTCTCGGGAGCGCGGGCATTTCCACGAGTTGTCCCAGTAGATCCGTTTGCCTCCCACCTGCACCGCGCCGTTGCGGACGAGCACACCCGCCACGGCGTAGACCCCGGCGAGGCAGGCGAGCAGGACGGCGATGAGGCGGGGGCGGGTCATCGGGCGATCCTCCAGAAAAATCCTTCCGTCTCTTGCATCAGCCGTTTGACAGACATCGTTTGCGGCTCGTGTCGGCGGGGGTCGAAGTAGGTCACTCGCTCATTGTCCCGCGTGCTGAGAACTACGATGGCGTGTCGCTCGCTCGACAACGTGCAAATCAGCGGCCCCTCTCCGATGGTGTCCAGCGCGACGAGGTGCAGGTAGGAGTCGCCGGGCACCCAACCGGCTTCTTCCGCTTCCGCGAACGCCTGATCCAGGGTGATGCCGCGAATCGTTCGATACCGGATTTTCTCCCACACGCGCAACCGCGCCTCGTTCGGGATGCGTTGGCCGTACTGCAATTCGGCAGCATCGGCCACAGCCCACAACGCGCAGCCGGGCGTACAAAACGGAAGCACGGGCCGGTGACTCCACTGGGTTGTCCCGCAGCCGCAGCAGAGAATCGCAATGCCGATGGCCAGCATCGCGGCGGCGAGGAGGAGTTGTAGGTGGCGGAAGGTCATTTCAGATTGCTCATTTGGATGTCGGTTCCCCGCTCGCACCATGAGTAGCCGGTGGCGGTCGTCTGCGCGTTGTCGCCGTTGGCCGTCACCCAGAGTTTGCAGTCGAGCGGGTAGGCGTTGGGATTTGTCCAGGTGAGTTCAGCCGCGCTCCATACATTTGTCGCGGCGGCGTTGGTCACAGCGGCCAAGAGGGTGCCGCCGCACAGCGGATCGTCTGCGGCGTCAGTCAGTTGCGCGGTCATGGCCAGGCCGGTTGTCTCCGAGCGGAGCCATGTGTTCCAGCGAACCGTCTGGTACGGCCTCACGTTGCATCGCTCGTAATAGCGAACGGGATATGCTTCGATCACGCCGTGTTTCCACGCGGTCGGCGCGGTCGTGTAGGCGAGAACCGTCACGGCGTTGGACGCGATGCCGCCCGCCTCATACCAGACTTGGGTCGTGGGGGAGTTGTAGACGACAATTGCCGAGGTCGGTTGCTGACAGAGGTACGAGTAATTCAGGACATCCACGCCAGTCCCATAGCGAGTCATTTTGCTGGAGGTGGTCTGCGCGCAGTATTCAAACGCTGCTTTTCCGGCAGTCAGGTTGGAGTACGAGCACGAGTAAAAGTCTCCACTCCCGGCGTAAGCCAGCCCACCGCTGCCGCTGCAATTGTTTGCGCTGCAGGATGTGAACGTGAAGCCGGTCCCGTAGCAAGCCAGCCCACCGCTGCTGCTGCAATTGTTTGCGCTGCAGGATGTGAAGACGAAGCCGCTCCCGGTGCAAGCCAGCCCCCCGCTGCCGCTGCAATTGTTCGCGCTGCAGGATGTGAAGACGAAGCCGCTCCCGCCGTAAGCCAGCCCACCGCTGCCGCAATTGTTTGCGCTGCAGGATGTGAACGTGAAGCTGACCCCGTAGCAAGCCAGCCCACCGCTGCTGCAATTGTTTGCGCTGCAGGAGGTGAACGTGAAGCCGCTCCCGTAGTAAGCCAGCCCACCGCTGCTGCAATTGTTTGCGCTGCAGGAGGTGAACGTGAAGC
>Ga0315288_10000792_pt1 | contig 40223 bp, 35 predicted proteins | sample YL17G11_20_MG_FD_203454 | JGI IMG/M metagenome (GOLD analysis project Ga0315288, IMG submission 203454) | Sediment microbial communities from Yellowstone Lake, YNP, Wyoming, USA - YL17G11_20 | ecosystem: Environmental > Aquatic > Freshwater > Lake > Sediment | place: USA: Wyoming | collected...
GGTTGGGGCTACATCAGTCAAGTGGATACCCCAATAGAAGAATATTCTTTTTCCCAACGAACTCCGCATTAAATTGGGATGCTGATTTTTTCATCCCCTCACCTCTCCTCCGAATCAGCCTTGCCAATCACATCTTGCGCCAAGGTTTGAATCTTACCCTCGCTCAGGAACGATTCTCCTGGATAGGGGAGAGTTTCCCCTCCCTCCCCTATCCAAAACCTCGCTAATTCGACTTGCCTTTTTCTATTCTCCCTTCCCTTTTTTCCCCAGCTTGCCTTCTTCCGCATCTCTCCGGATTGATCGATGGAGCCGGTCGAGCTTGAAGATCGTCTCCATATCCTGAAGATTGCTGATCCCGGCATAGCCCATTCGAATCATATTCACCAAGGATTCGCCCTTGGTCCACTCGACAAGATATTTGGGATCTTCCACAACCATGGTTAGGTCTGGGCGGGGAACTCTCTCCTTCACCACCTTGATCCGCTGTTTATCGAGGATCAGGCCAAATTTTCCTCCGCCAGTCTGCACCTGGATCTTGCGGGTCCAGTTCGTAAGGTCTCTTTGGGCCCGCGGGCTTTTGGGAATCTCTTTCACGAATTTGCCAACCGCTACCAGCAGGCTCGAGAAAGGTTTCTTATAGGTATCGGTTACCTTTGGTTCGACAAGCTCCTGGCTCTTCCAGGTGAGCTGCGTTTCCTCCACCCCGTTCTTGTCCCGAAGTCTTTCTGGGACCTCGGCCAGGGGAACGGCGAAGTAATCGGTGGAGAACCCCATCCGGAACTTCCGGAAGATGATCTTCACCTTCGTTCCGCGCTGGAATATTCCGGGCTTCAAGAATCCAGTCGTGGTAAAGACCTGAATGGGTAAGGCGGATTGAGATTCACCCAGGATGACCCGGCCCCGACCAAAAGGGGCATACCTGGCGAACCTCGCGTTGGCAAAGACCGTAATCGGCGGCGTTCCGAGCATCCAGCCTACCTGGGGCAATTCCAGGCCCACTTCCAGGTCAACCAGGCTGAAATCCTCCTTCTGACAAACCGGGCAACGCCTCATATAGGGCGGGCAAATGATCATTTGGCACTTGGGGCACTGAGCGCCAATAATCTTCTTCTCCTTCATCACCGCCAGGAAGAAAGGGGAAATCTCACCCGCGCTGGCCCAGTAAGTGGTGAACATGGGTTCAGTCCGTTCGAGGCAGACCACTTTATCCTCGGGAAAGACGGTGATCCGGCTCATCACCTCAGGGATGGCCTCATGAGGGATCACATACTCGCCCGCTCTTCTCATTACCTTTTCCATCAGATCACCCCCTTTCGCAGAATGGCCACGCCACCGTATTGGGCTGAAGAGGCTCCGGTTCCATGGACCAGGGCATACTCAAGATTTCGCCCGATCAACTCCCGTCTGGCCGACCAGGCTGAAAACATATTGCTGCCGCCGACGAAGTGGCCCCCATAGATGAGGCCGCCGGAGGGGTTGACCAATAACCGGCCATGGGGGGCCATAATCTTCTTCTCAATCAGATCGTCCGCGTGGCCCATGGGGACGAAGCCCATCTCGGCCATGGTGATCTCCAATTGAGGAAGGAAAGCATCATGGAGTTCAACAACATCTATTTTCTCGGGGACCACATCCGCCATTTCGTAAGCCGCCTTTGCTGCCAAGTGGTCTGATTCAATCCTTCCGGGCAATTTGTGAGGATGCTTGATTCCCCACCAGTAAGGCTCATTGGCAAATCCAAGGCCCTCGATCCAGATCGGCGGTTTCCCGGCATTCTGGCAAATTTCCTCAGCCGCACCTTCCGCCGCAAAAATGAGGCAACAGGCCCCTTCGGTATAGACGCACGTTTCCAGTTTCTTGAATGCCGGCTCGATGATCCAGGGAGAATTTTCCACTCGTTCGGGAGTTACGATCTCATCGCGGCGCTGAGCGTTTGGATTGTTCTTGGCCTGCTCGCAAAGAATCCTCAAGATTTCTCCGCGCACGGGCATCTTGAGGTCATGGGGATAATGGTCTAGGTAGGAAAGGATCACTTCGGCGTAAGAGTCCGAGGCTGTAGCCCCTTGATCCCGCTCGAAAAGCGGATCCCAGGACCAGGCAATCGTCTGCACCACTTCGGGGGTCTGGGTTTCGCTCATAAAATCGTAGCAGTCCGTGGCCTTTTCCGTACCCACACAGAGCACGATGTCATGCCGGCCGCTGGCGACCATGTCGTGAGCAACCATAAAGGTGTAGATACCGGTTGCCCCGCCGTTGGTCACTCGAACCAGGGGTTTAAAAGCCAGTCCCATATGCCCGAGGAAAGAGCTTTCCGGAATCGCCTGCCGGGCAAAAATATCGTTGTATAATCCGATCGCCCCACCCTCCACCCTGGAAATGTCCAGCTTGGCATCCTGAAGCGCACCCGAAACGGACCACTGGCCAAGCTCCCATAGAGTCTTCGAAAGCCAGCGGCCTCGACAGGGGGTTGTGAAGGCGCCAACGATGGCAACCTTTCTTTTGGGAACTTTTCTCATATTACCTCCTTTCTTTTGATTGGCCTCCTAAATCTCCCTTCATTCGTATAATAATCTTTCGAAACCTCCTTTCTATCCCGGGCCTTGATTTATGGAACATCAAGTAGCAGGGGAAGCAATTCTAAGTTTCCCCTGAAAAATTACCATTTATAAAAAATTCATGTCAATCCCTATTTTCTCTGCCTTTCCCAAGCCAAGGCAGAACGGGCCTCTGCTTCCCAAAACGGTCATTTGATGCGGAAACTTTGTGGGTCGCCGGATCGGGAGCATAATAATACCCCTTGGCGGCTGAAGCATTTTGCAGAGTGGGGAAGGAGGAAATAACAATTGCCTTTTCTGCGGGAAAATTGTAAAAAAGTCTTCGGAAAAAGGAAAAAACGGGGCTTCGTGCTGCGCCAGGCCCCTTTTTCTAGAAGTCCCGGAATGGAACCCTGAGGAAATCAGAAAAATCCTTGGAGCCGGCCAGCAATGTATTTCCTCCCTTACCCGAGTGAGTATTCAGAGATAGAAGCCGCGAAATTTTTTACCAGTCTCCAGAAAAACTTCATCAAAAGGAGGTTTGGCTATGGGTGAGCGATCGAAGGTCTGGTACATGGACGATCGGGCCGCAGGCGCCCAGGACAGCCTGGTAATCAAAATGCTGGAGGTGTTTAAGGGCGCCGGCATCCCGGATAAAATCAAGCCCGGGGACGACGTGGCCATCAAAGTTCACATGGGAGAATGGAATAACACCTCTTACCTGCGCCCGGTTTATGTTCGGGCCCTGGCTGATGAAATTAAGCGCTTGGGAGCTGTGCCATTTGCCGTGGACACGACCACGATCCCCTACACAGCCTTTCCCACCCGCACTACAGCCGTGGATTATTTGAACACCGTCCACCGCAATGGATATGATCCCGGGGTGATTGGCTGCCCCATCATCATTGCCGACGGCTTCCTGGGATTGGACGATGTTCACGTGGACCTTCCCGAGGGTATGATCCTCAAAGAACAATACGTGGCCATGGGAATTTTTATGGCCGATTACATGGTTGTCCTTTCGCACTTCAAGGGTCATCCCCTGGGAGTTTACGGCGGAGCTCTGAAGAACATCGGCATCGGGGCCGTTTCTCGCCGGGGGAAATATAACTGCCACATGAGCCGCCATCCCAAATATGGGATCCACCAGCGGCCTTACTACGCCCATCTTTGCGTGGGAAAAGAATGTCCCCAATGGACTCTCTGCCAGACCGTCTGCCCGGAGGGCGCCTTTACCCTGCGGGAAGATAAGAAGCCGCACATCCAGCTGGACCGGGATAAGTGTACTGGCTGCTTAGCTTGCGCCCATCAGGTGATGTGCGGGGTGGTTTTGCCCACCGAGGGGTTTTTCGAGGCCTTAGCCGTGGCCATTGCCGATTCTGCTTTGGCCGTCAGCAAAGTCGTTGGAAAAGAGAAGATGTCCTTTATTAATCTGGCCATTGACATGTCCCCCTGGTGCGACTGTGTTCCCTTCAGCGACCGCAGCGTGGTTCCCAACCTGGGGGTATTGGCTTCCTATGACCCTGTGGCCATAGACCGGGCCACTTTGGATTTGACCACTCTTTCCTTTGGTGTTCCAGGGTCCAGTGCCGAAGAGAAAGGGGTGATGTTTCCGGGCTCAGACAAATTTTCAGCCGCCGGCTCCTTTGTCGGCGCCAGCCAGAACATCCAGTGCAACGTGGCTGAGAAGATTGGCCTGGGCTCAAAGGCTTATGAACTAGTCAAGCTTACCCCTCCAGAGGATTACTCACCCTACATGCTTGACCGCCGTCCGGCGGGTTTAACCCTGGGACGCTTCTACCGCAAGCAACACTGGCTTCCCAAAGAAGGGTTTAAACGGGCGCCAGAAATTAATTTCGAGGAGGTGAGGTAAAATGGCCAAAGGATTCATGGGAAAAATCTTGCGCGTGGACCTTTCCAGAGGGAAGGTTAACGAGGAACCCCTTAACGATCGGATCGCCGCCCAATATCTGGGTGGATCGGGCTATGGCGCCCGGGTTTTATACAACGAAGTTCCCCCCACCGTCGATCCTCTGGGGCCGGAGAATAAGCTGATTTTCATGACTGGGCCGATGACCGCTACCCGCTTCCCCACAACTGCCCGGTATGTGGTGGTCACCAAATCTCCTCTCACGGGCATCATGGTCAATGGCAGCTCTTCTGGATATTGGGGAATGGAATTCAAAAACACCGGCCACGATGGAATCATCATCGAAGGAAAGTCCCCCACGCCTGTCTATCTCTACATAAAAGACGATCAGGTGGAGATCAAAGACGCCTCCCATCACTGGGGAGAAGACGCCCTGGCCACTCAGGACTTGATCCGGAAAGAATTGGGAGACCAAAAGATCCGGGTGGCCTGCATCGGCCCTGCAGGAGAAAAGCAGGTGCTTCTCTCCTGCATCATCAACGATGAAAGCCGCGCCCCAGGACGGGGTGGCAATGGGGCTGTCATGGGGTCCAAGAACCTGAAGGCCATCGCTGTCCGGGGTAGCCGGAAAGCGGAAGTGGCGAACGAATTCGTTTACAACGAGGTGGCCCGCAAGGTGGCCACATCCGTTACTGCCCACCCAACCATCGCCATGCTCTCTACTTACGGAACGGCGAATAACATGGATACCATGTGGGTTCCCGGAGACATTCCCATTAAGAACTGGCAGGAAGGGGGCTGGGTTGAAGGGTGCATCAACTTGGGTGGAAAGAAGATGGTCGATACCATCCTGAAGCCCCATGCGGCCTGCTGGAACTGCCCAATCCGCTGCGCCCGGTGGGTGAAGGTGGAGGAGCCCAAGTATGCCTTCGAAGGCGGAGGGCCGGAGTATGAAACCCTGGGATCGCTGGGCAGTATGTGTCTGATCGACAACCTCAACGCTGTCGCTTACGCCGGGCACCTATGCAACCAGTACGGTATGGATACCATCGGCGTAGGCTGCACCATTGCCTTCGCCATGGAGGCTTTCGAGAAAGGTGTCCTGACGGAGAAAGACACGGGAGGAATCAAGCTCACCTGGGGCAATGCGGAAGCCATGGTCGAGATGGTGGAGCTCATGGGCCAGAAAAAGGGGCTTGGTGAGCTCCTGGGGCAGGGAACCCGCAGAGCTGCCCAGAGACTGGGAAAGGGGAGTGAGCATTACGCCGTGAATGTCAAGGGGATGGAAGTCCCCATGCATGACCCCCGGGCCTTTTTTTCCATGGCTGTCAATTATGCCACGGGACCTCGCGGGGCCTGCCATTTACAGGGCCTTCCCTATATCTTTGAATTGGGGATCATTTTCCCCGAAGCAGGAATCAAACACTTACAGGGGCGCTTTGATAAAGATGGCAAAGGTCTCGCTGCCAGGGCTGCTCAATGTTCCAGTGCGGTGATTAATTCGCTTGTAACTTGCATTTTTGCGGCACTCGGTTTGCAGCCCTCGGTCATCGGGTTTTTGATGGGCGCCTGCACGGGCCAGAATTATACGGCCCAAGAGATCGTGACCATGGGGGAGCGGATTATCAACTTGACGAGGGTCTATAACCTCCGGGCCGGGATAACCGGCAAAGATGACCGCTTGCCACCCCGCCTGCTCGAGCCAACAAAGGAAGGTGGACACGCCGGCAAGGTTCCGGACATCGCCTATCAAATTAGAGATTATTACAAAGTCATGGGTTGGGATGAGAAGGGTATACCACCTCCCGATCGCCTTAAGCAGATCGGCCTGGAAGATATCATTCCAGATCTACCGAAATAGATGGTTTTCAGCAAACAGCTTTCAACCTTCTGCTAATGATCAAAAGAACATTTCGTTAACTGTTCGCTGATGGCGGAAAGCTTTTTTCTCTGGAGAAAAGATTCATTGGCCCGCATTCTGATAACAGGGGGGGCAGGAAACCTGGGCACAGCATTGTCTCAACGGCTTCTCCAGGAAGGTCATCGCCTGCACATCTTTGACCTCCCCCAAGCTGATTTTTCCTTCCATGAAGCCTGGGGAACAGAGATCATCAAAGGAAGCCTCCTGGACTTTGACACCCTCCTTCAAGCAGTGACTGGGATGGATGTAATTTTCCATCTGGCTGCCATCCTGCCCCCGGCCAGCGAGAGGGATCGGGAGCACACCTTCCAGGTCAATGTCCAGGGCACGGATTTTCTGCTCCGGGCGATGAAAGAGCTTTCCCATGAAGTCCGTTTGATCTTCTCATCCTCGGTCTCGGTTTACGGAGATACGAGCAAAGGAAGTCCGCCAGTCAAGATTGATCACCCACTGAAAGCTTCCGATCATTATTCCGAGTCTAAAATATGCTGCGAAGAGAACATCCGGATGCAGGCAAAAAAATACACCCTTCTGCGCATCAGTGGGATAGCCATCCCAGCTTTCATGGATCCCCCGGAAGTCTGGCAATTCCGGCCGGATCAGAGGATTGAAATGATCGCCATCGCTGATTTGGTTACCGCCCTGGTTAAAGCTATGGGGTCAGCAGAGGCCCAGGGTAAAATCTTTAACCTCGCCGGCGGAAGGGGATGGCAGATGTACGGGAAGGATTTTGTTGAAGTGTTCTGTCTGGCCATGGACCTTCCCATGGCCAGACAGAGATTTCAAAGCCAGCCAGGGTGGTTTGACTGGTATGATACTGCGGAATCTCAGAAGATTCTGTGCTACCAGAAAACTTCTTTTGAGACTTTTGAAAACCAACTACGGAGGGCTTTCGAAGAAGCCATGGCTTAAGAGCTTTCAGCGATCAGTAATCAGGAAGACATCGCTGGAAGCCGAGGGATCACTCAAGGAGGTCTTGTGACGGGAAAAGAATATTTAATAGAAGTAATCGAAATCTGCAAGAATTGTCAAAGCCTGGCCGAGGCATTGGGGGAAGCAGGGAAAAAGGCTGCCTTCCTCAAAATAATAGAGGAACAAAAGTCCGTGATCGAAAATATGATGGATCGGGTCTTTTTCAAAACCCCCAAGGGAGCCAACAACGCCTCCATTGTCCTGGAAAGCGCCCAAAAATTGCAAAGCCTGCTGGCAAATCCTTCCCCGGGCTCAGACGAAGAGCGGGAAAAACGCTGGCCCGAGGCCGAGGAAGGGTTGCAGGAGTTCGCCGAAAGGGTGGAAGGCATGGTCCAAGCCGCCCAGGGAAAAACCTTGGCCTTTACCTGAGAGGGAGTGTTTGAAAATCAGAGTTCATTTCCTGGGAATACTGGCGAAGTATTTCCGGGTGGATGCCATTGAGCTTGATCTCCCCGGAACTCCTACCTTAAAAAACCTACTCGCCCACGTAGGAAATCAATACGCTGGCCTTTTGCCTTCAGAAATCTGGGATCGGGAAAAGAAAACTTTTTCTGCCTCCCTCTTCATCAGGGGGAAAGAGCGTGATCTCAAGAATCCTGAAGAACCCCTTTTAGAAAATGAGGAGGTCTACTTTCTGCTCCCTCTGGCCGGCGGATGAATGCGAAACCCTAAAAATGAACCCCTCAAAAAAAGGCCGGAGTAAAACTCCGGCCTTTTGCATTTTTGCTGAAAAGTAGGGAATTTAGCTTTTCAGTACCTCGACCTCGATCTTTTTCGGAAGGGAATGCTCTTCCACTGGGGCCGTAATCTCCAGAACTCCGTCATGGTACTTGGCTTTGATCTGATCTGTCTTCACGCCTTCGGGAATGGCCATACTGCGCTTGAACGACCCGTAACACACTTCCCCGTGCATCATCGCGCCTTCCTCAATTTCTTCCCTTCTCTTGCGCTCCCCCTCGATGGTCAAGCACCCTTGATCGGCCGTCAAATGGACATCATTCGGGTTCACCCCGGGAAGGTCCACTTTTACCACAAAGCTGCCGTCATGACGATAGCTTTCCACTCGAGGACAAACGCAACTGCCTTCCTCTGAGAACTCTATGGGTTCCACGAATTCACGGAAAAGCTCATCGACGTCCCGATCCCATCTTATCAAATCACGGAACGGATTCAATCTAATCAGGTTGGCCATGTCAAACACCTCCTTTTCCACCATTGCAGCTCCGGGCTGCGAATGCCTCCTAGCCCTTCATTTTTTCAACTTCTACCTTCACCGCCTTCGGAAGAAGGGCTTTATCCATGGGCACTGAAATTTCTAGTACCCCGTCATGAAACTTGGCCTTTATCCCTTCCACTTTCAGGCTTTTGGGAATGGGCATGGACCGCCGGAAAGATCCATAAAAAACTTCTTTTCTCCTCAGATCTTTCTTTTTGCCTTCTCTGTCCGCCTTGCGCTCCCCCTCGATGGTCAGGTAGCCATCTTCGACCGTCACGTGAACATTCTTCGCGTCCACGCCGGGAAGGTCGGCTTTGATTACATAACTTCCGTCCTTCTGATCGCTCTCCACTCGAGGAGCCCAGCGAACATTTTCCACCTCCCACCGGCTTGGCTCCAGGAAATCCTCAAAAAAATCTTCCATGTCCCAATCCCAGAGCCTACCGAAAGGCCGCCAGGGTATCACATTCGGAGCTGGTCTCCATCGAATTAAACTGGTCATCTTCTTTTCCTCCTTTCAACTTTATACTCCCACTGGAGAAATTTATCTTTTCTCTTTTTTTATCTTTTCAATAAAAATCTAATCACCATTTTTCCTACTGTCAAGATAGGATTTTGAACGTTCCGAAAAATTTCTCTTCGGTCATGGCCAGCGAGGACCCGCCCCGCAGGGGGCCCAAGATAAAATGAAGCAATCTCGTTTTTCTTGACATTTCAATCAGATGGCTATGTTGCCCACCCGAGGTGGACTTCCCGCAATGCCTCCAAGGTCTGTTTTTCAAAGATCTCAATTTAAGGTTTTGAAAGATGGGGTCCTGGGTCGATCGGAGAAAGGGCTGATTTCAGATCTTGATTCCCTTCAAGGCGGCGTAAGACTGGATGGTATTGATGGCTTGGTTGAGGCGACGGATTTTGACGTTTTTGTCTTTTACGGCTTCATTATCCTCCAGGGGAACTTGGCTACCCCGCACCTCCCGGAGGACGAAATTCAGGTTGAAAAGAAGTACCCTTAAATCTTCGGTGGTATACGGGCGCAGGGTAGCCCGGGTGAACTGTTGGTAGCCGTGAGCGACATCATAAGCTATTTTTTTCGGGTTTCCGGCGATGGGCATGTTTCCCCTCTCTCAGGCTTTTCCAATCCTTACTGAAGGTCTTTAGGATAGCGCCTTTCCAAGAATTCCACAATGAATCAGAGTTCAGTATAGGGGCTTAAAATATTCAATGTCCATCATGTTCCCCTGACGGTCCTCTTTGAAAACCGCCTGCACCCGCCTGCCAATGTACAGGCGGGAAAAATCCACTTCCCACCCGAGATGTCCCATTCTCGTATCTGCGCCGTCGAGTTGGATCCGCCCGTAGGCGAAGGGGATGAAGGTTAAGAACTTGTGGGTAATCTACCCGTTCTGTAAGGGAACCTTTTTATCCCGGCCCGGAAACGGAAACCCACCATAAGTTCAACAATCCCGAAAGGAACATACAACGAGCCGGAACCGGGTTGCAACCATTTTTTCAAGGGGAGTTACAACTCTTCTCCCTCGCCCCTATCGGATTCTTCCCGGGTCGTGCTTTCTTCCTCCATGGCCTGATCCACCATGGCGTCGAGATCTTCTCCCATATCTTCCCCCAGCTCTTTACCCATGCGTTTCATCCAGCGGGCCATGCTGGCTGGGTCTTTCTCGTCGATATTTCCGAGCTTGCTTGGGTCTGCCAGGGACTCTAGCCGGCTCTCCTCAGAACGAACCCGGGCCACTCGGGAGATGAGTTTGATCATCCTGCCGCCTGGGCATCTTTTACATTTTGGGTGAAAGGGGACTCGAAGGCTCAGAACGATGAAGCTGGAAACTTTTCCGCAATCCTGACAGAGATATTCATAGATGGGCATTAAACTTTCGCCTTCCTTGACAGGATCAATTTTCCGAGGTCTAATAATTAGGCCCTCGGTCAGGATTTCATTTTAACGGTTTTATTCAAAAGGAGCAAGCCTTTGCGCTGCCGGTTCGGGAAAACTTGCCTTTTCATCTTTTCTCTGGCCTTGATTATTGTTCTGCTTTCTGCCGGGTGCATTTACCGCCTGAAACTGGACCGATCTTATCCTTTGAAGGTAAACCTCAAGGATTTCCAACCCCTCGCGGTTCTTCCCATCCGAGACGCCGCCGGTTATCCCGAATCCGGGGTGACCCTGTATTTATCCGCTCAACATTTTCTGGCCCAAAAGGGACATACCCTGGTAAACCCTTCTGAGGTTGCTCGCACAATGGCCGAGCTCAACCTCACGCCGGAAAACTTGCTCTCAGACCCACCCGCCCTCGCCAACGCCAGCAAGCTCATGAAGGCCAGGCTTCTGGTGGTGGGAACCATACTCGAATACCGTTTTCAGAAATCCTACGTGAGCTCACAAGACTTTCAGGTATGGGATGGAGCGGTGTACCAATACCGGACCCTGCCGACCTATCATCAGGGTACCTGTCAGATGAGGCTGAGATTGAGAATGCTGGATCCCGAAAAAGGCTCCTTGGTTTGGTTGGCCGAAGGAAGCACGAGCGGCCCCAGCAGTTCTGCTGAGGTCTTGAAGGAAAAGCTGGTCGAACGTCTCCTGGAGAACCTTCCCTCCCTATAATCTGAAGCGTAACCTTAAATTTCTTCTTTCCATCCTTTCTGTTCTGGCCAGCGGGTAACAGATCAGAGTCAAAACCCCTCCCCCTCAGAGTTTTTGAGCGCGGCCATGGCTCAGGACTTTTTTTCGCCCTCGGCTCCTTCTGAGGCTTCCTCTGGAGTTTCCTCTATGTTCTCCCCTGCTTCCTGGCCGCCTTGATCCTCCTCGCGTTCGGCCAGCCGGGCAACAGCCATTACTCGTTCTCCAGCTTCCAGCTCGATGAGTTTCACCCCCTGAGTGTTCCGCCCGATCACGGAAATCTCTTCGCCCCGCAGGCGGATGATTTTTCCTTTGTCGGTTATGAGCATGACATCTTCCTGCTCGGTGACTTGCTGCGTTCCCACCAATTTCCCGTTCCGGGAAGTGGTCTTTATGGTAATCACCCCTTTTCCTCCCCGGCTCTGGAGCGGATACTCATCGACCGGGCTGCGTTTGCCAAACCCGTTTTCCGTAACGGATAGAATGGAAGCTCCCAGCGTGCCGGGGGTGATGATGTCCATGGAGACCAGCAAGTCATCCCGGCCCAGGGTGATCCCCTTGACGCCCCTGGCCGTGCGACCAATGGCCCGGGCCTCTTCCTCTGCAAAGCGAATGGCCTTGCCTTCTCGAGAACTCAACAGGATCTCCTTCGTCCCATCCGTGAGGCACGCCGAGATTAACTCGTCCCCGGGGTCGAGCGTCAGGGCGATGATGCCTCCGGAACGGGGATGGCTGTAAGACATGAGGTCGGTCTTTTTGACCACCCCCTTCTTCGTGGTCATGATCACGTGCTTCCCTTCCTCGAAATTACGCACGGGAAGAATGGCGGTAATCTTCTCTTCCCCGGAGATATTCAGCAGGTTAACGATGGCCTTCCCCCGGGTCATTCGTCCACCCTGGGAAAGCTCATGGACTTTCAGCCAGTATACCTTTCCCGAGTCCGTGAAGAAGAGAATATAACTATGGGTGGATGCGATAAAGAGTTGCTCGACAAAATCTTCCTCTTTGGTCGTCATGCCCATCTTTCCTCGCCCGCCCCGTCTCTGGCTGCGGTAGAGGCTAATGGCGTTGCGCTTAATATAGCCAGAATGACTAATGGTTACGACCATGTCCTCTTCGACGATCAGGTCCTCGAGGTTAATCTCCTGCGCATCCTCGATGATCTGGGTACGCCGCTCGTCCCCGTAGCGATCCTTGATTTCCTGGAGTTCATCGATGATCAAGTTCAGCAAGAGCCGCTCGTTGCTCAGAATTTCCTTCAGGCGGGCGATGAGCTTGATGACCTCTTTGTATTCCTCATTGATCTTCTCTCGCTCCAGGTTGGTCAGACGTTGCAAGCGCATATCCAGGATCGCTTGGGCCTGAGCCTCGGCGAGGGAGAACTTGGCCATTAGGCCTTCCTTGGCATCTTTGGGTGTTTTCGAGGAACGGATCAGGGCGATGACCCGGTCGAGGTGGTCCAGGGCGGTTTTCAGTCCTTCCAGGATGTGGGCATTGGCTTCGGCTTTTCTCAGCTCAAACTGATTGCGGCGGGTGACGACCTCTTTGCGGTGGTTGATAAACTGCTGGATCAGCTCCTTGATGTTGAGCATCTGCGGCTGACCATGGACAATGGCCAGGAGGATGATCCCGAAGGTGACCTGCATCTGGGTGTGCTTGAAGAGCTGGTTGAGGACCACCTGGGCAACGGTGTCTCGCTTGAGTTCGATGACGATACGCATGCCTTCCCGGTCGGACTCGTCCCGCAGGTCGGAGATGCCTTCCATTCTTTTATCCTGAACCAGCTCGGCGATCTTCTCCAGAAGCTTGGCTTTATTTACCTGGTAGGGGATTTCCGTAACTACGATGGACTCCCGATCCGTCCTCTTCTGCCTTTCGATCAGGGCCCTGGCCCGGAGCTGAATCATTCCTTTCCCAGAAAGGTAGGCCTCCCGGATTCCGGCGCGTCCCAGGATAAATCCGGCCGTGGGGAAATCCGGGCCGGGGATGATTTCGATCAGTCCTTCCGGAGAAATTTCGGGGTTGTTAATAGCCGCTACCACGGCATCGATGACTTCCCGCAGGTTGTGGGGCGGAATGTTTGTGGCCATTCCCACGGCAATCCCCGAGGAACCATTTACCAGTAGATTGGGGAAGCGCGCCGGGAGGATGGAAGGCTCCATCATAGAGCCATCATAATTAGGGATGTGCTCTACGGTCTCCTTCTCAATGTCCGCCAAAAGTTCCCCAGCCAAACGGGCCATGCGTACCTCGGTATAACGCATGGCTGCCGGGGGATCCCCATCTACCGACCCAAAGTTCCCCTGCCCGTTAATCAAGGGATACCGGAGAGAAAAATATTGCGCCATGCGCACCAAGGCATCATAAGCGGCCATATCCCCGTGGGGGTGGTATTTTCCAATCACGTCCCCGACGATTCTGGCAGACTTTTTGTAGGGCTTGTTCCAGTCGTTGGACAGGTCGTACATGGCGTACAGCACCCGCCTGTGGACGGGTTTCAGGCCGTCTCGGACATCGGGCAGGGCCCGCCCGATAATGACAGACATGGCATAGTCCATGTAAGACTTCCGCATCTCCTCTTCGAGCTTCACGGGGATGCGGTTCTGAAAGCTCTGTAGTTGCATAGAGATCTCGCTTTGGATATTAAATAATAAAGCTCAATTTGTATTTTGAACTTTGGATTTTATTTAGATGTCCAGGTTCGTAACGCTCAAGGCATGGCGCTGGATGAAATCGCGCCGCGGCTCAACCTGATCCCCCATGAGGACGGTGAAGATCTCGTCGGCCTTGATGGCATCTTCCACGCGAACCTGCAACAGGGTGCGGGTCTCCGGGTTCATGGTCGTCTCCCAGAGTTGTTCCGGGTTCATCTCTCCCAGACCTTTGTAGCGCTGGATCTCCACGCCCTTTTTGCCGAAGCTGAAGATCGCCGCCACCAGTTGAGAGAAACCCGCAACTTCCTGCGAGGCCTCCCCGGCTTTTAAAATAAAGGGGGGCTGGCCCAGGGTTTTGAGTTGCTGCGATATCTTGCGCAGCTCTTCAAATTGGGCCGAGCTTACTAAATCCAAATTCAGGACGGTTTCCAGGCGGGCCCCGTTGTTGCTGGAAAGACAACGCATGTTGTAACTGCCGTGTTCCGGGTCTTGCTCCACCTGAAACTCGACCCCGCCTTTCTCCTTTTGGCTCTTTTTCAGGGTTTTTTTGACTTCCTCGATGATCCGATTTACTTCCTTCTCGGATTTGAGCGCGCTTTTGGTGAAAGCTTCCTGCCGCGCGAAGGCTAAAAGGATGTCCGGGTCCATCTGCCGCCTGGCCAAGCGCTCTAAAATTTTCTGCTGCCGGATGGTTTTCTTGATGGTTTCCAGCAGGGTTTTCCCGCTGAGCGCAGCTTTGTCCCCAGGAAGGCTCAGGCGCAGGTCCTCGATCCCTTTCTCCAGCAGATAATCCTCCAATTCCTCTTCACTGCGCAGGTATTTTACTTCCTCTTTTCCCTTTTTAACGCGATAAAGAGGAGGCTGGGCGATGTGCAAGTAGCCGTTCTCGATCAACGGAAACATCTGTCGGTAAAAAAGCGTCAGGAGCAGCGTGCGGATGTGTGATCCGTCCACGTCGGCGTCCGTCATGATGATCACCCGGTGGTAACGCAGTTTCTCCAGGCTGTATTCTTCCTCTCCCACGCCCGTGCCTAACGCCGTTATGAGAGTCCTGATTTCCTGGTTGGAAAGCATTTGGTCGAAGCGCGCCTTTTCCACGTTGAGAATCTTACCCCGAAGGGGCAGGATCGCTTGCGTTCGGCGGTCCCTTCCCTGCTTGGCGGACCCTCCCGCCGAATCGCCTTCCACGATGAAAAGCTCGCTCTCCCGTGGATCTCGTTCCTGACAATCCGCTAGTTTTCCCGGAAGCGAATCCGTTTCCAGTAGGCCTTTTCTCCGCGTAAGCTCTTTGGCCTTGCGGGCCGCTTCCCGGGCTCTGGCAGAATCCACCACCTTCTCTATGATGCGCCTGGCGACGGATGGATTTTCTTCGAAGTAAATGCCCAATTTTTCATTCACCAGGGCTTCTACCCACCCTTTGACCTCACTGTTGCCTAGCTTGGCCTTGGTCTGACCTTCGAACTGCGGGTTAGAGAGTTTGACGCTGATGACCCCGGTGAGTCCCTCGCGGGTATCATCGCCCGAAAGACTCACCTTCAGATTTTTTAGAATATTGTTGCTGGCGGCGTAATTATTGATAGTCCGCGTGAGGGCGGATTTAAAGCCCACCAGGTGGGTGCCCCCATCATGAGTGTTTATGTTGTTCGCAAAGGAGAAGAGGTTCTCGGTGTAGCCGTCGTTATACTGCAGAGCAATATCGATGGCGCCGCCTTCCCTTTCTGCCTCCAGGTGAATGGGTTTGGGATGGATGGGGGCCTTATTTTTATTCAGGTACTCGACGAAAGAAACGATGCCTCCTTGATACTGGAAATCCTGCCTTTTTTCAGACCGCTCATCAGTCACCGTGATCTTCAGGCCACTATTCAAAAAGGAGAGCTCCCTCAAGCGCTGAGAGAGGATATCGAAGCTGAAATCGAGCGTTTCGAATATCTCTCCATCCGGACGGAATTTAATTTTCGTTCCCCGGCGTTTTGTATTTCCGGTGACCTCGAAGGGCGAGGCCGGCTGTCCCCTCTCGTACCTCTGAAAATAGACTTTCCCGTCCCTCCAGATTTCCAGCTCTAAGAATTCGGATAGCGCGTTGACTACGGAGACGCCCACTCCGTGGAGGCCTCCAGAAAATTGATAGCTATCGCTATCGAACTTGCCGCCGGAATGCAGCGTAGTCATCACGACCTCTGCGGCTGGTCGTCCTTCTTCTTTGTGCATATCTACGGGGATGCCCCGTCCGTTGTCTTCTACTGTGACGCTGTTATCTTCATGGATGGTTACGTTAATTTTACTGCAAAAACCCCCCAGGGCCTCATCGATGGAATTGTCAACAACCTCATAGACGAGATGATGCAGCCCTGAACTTCCCGTGCTGCCGATGTACATAGCCGGGCGTTTGCGTACCGCCTCCAGACCCTGAAGAACTTTAATGTTCTCAGCCGTATAATCCTGAGACCCTTCTTTATTCTCCATCTCTTTTCCGTTCTTCTGGATCAAAATGAACTCCCTTCCTTAAATCCGCATGGGCATAACGACACAGATATGCTTCTCATCGTTGGCTGGGCGAACAATTGCCGGGCTCTTTCCATCTTCCATCTCGAAGACAACCTCCTCACTTTTTAAAATGTTAAGTACCTCCAGAACAAAACGAGAGTTGAACCCCACGATTAAATCCTCGCCCTTGTAATCAATGGATAGTTCCTCCTTTGCTTCCCCAAGTTCTGGGTTAGAGGAGGAGAGTTCTAAAAGATCCTGGCTGAAATGAAATTTTACCCCCCTGGTTTTTTCGCTGGAAAGAATGGACACGCGGCGGAGGGATTCCAAGATCTGATTCCTTTTCATACGAATATGGCGCTTGCTTTTCTGGGGAATGACCTGTCGATAATCCGGGAATTCGGCATCTAAGAGGCGCAGGATTAGAACGACGTTATCCTTTTTAACGATAAAATTGTTATTCTTTAATTTTACCCAGACTTTTTCCCCTCCTTCATCAAGCAGCCGGCTTACTTCCGCCAGGCCTTTCTTGGGAAGTAAGATGCCTTTTTCTAACCCTTTGTCTTCAATTTTTAACGAGCGTTCAATCATCGAAAGACGGTAGCCATCGGTGGCCACCATACGCATACTCTTTTCTTCTTCCCCACCTACTTTAGCAAAGTATACTCCGGTGAGGTTGTACCTGGATTCGTCGGAAGACACGGCAAAGATTGTTTTCTCTATCATCTCCTTCAAAATTTCTATTTCTGCATAAAAAAAATCTTCTTCTTCATAGGCTGGGAAAGAAGGAAACGTTTCGGCTGAAAGACCCATGATATTGAAGATGGACCTTCCACAGGAAATTTCTACCCATTGGTTTTCCCTCAAGCGCAGGGAGACATTTTTTTCTGGAAGTTCTTTGATCACTTCATAGAGTTTCTTGGCGGAGAGAGTTCCTTTTCCTTCTTTTATGATTTCGGCAGGATGAAATCCTTTAAGGCCAATTTCGAGGTCTGTAGCCGTAATGGAAATTCCAGCCCCGTGGGCCTCCAGCAGGACGTTTAAAAGAATGGCCATCGTTCCTTTTTTTTCAACTATGCTTTGAGCACGATAGAGGCCTTTGACAAATTCCTCTTTGGCAATTTTGAATTCCATTCTCCTTCTCCGACTAATTATTATTAAATTTAATTACTTTATAGTAATAATAATAGGCTATGTTAACAAACCCATTATAAATAAAAAAATTTAATATTTCAATTAGTTTAATTTTATTTGGGAGGTGGAAAAGGGACTAAATTTCTGTGGACTAAATCATTCAGAATAGCCGGTATAAAGTTGTTTACCTCCAAATCACAAAAAAACCACAACCAACCCACCTATTTTTGTAAATCGTTTTTTACTGTTTCCAAAGCCCTTTTTATTTCTGGATCTTCGGTGACTCTCTTTTCGATCTGCCGGAAGGCATGAATTACAGTGGAATGATCCTTGCCGCCAAATTTGGCCCCGATTTCCGGAAAAGAAGATTTGGTCATCGTCCGGCAAAGGTACATGCAAACTTGCCTTGGAAGGGCGTAGATTCTGAGTTTTTTTGAAGATTTAAGGTCCGAGACGCTGATGTTATAAAAACTGGCTACCGCTTTTTGAATATTATCTACGCTAATTAATTTTTGCCGGTCACTGAGGATATCTCTAAGAGTTTCTTTCGCCATAGCAAGATTGATTTCGTTTCCGGTTAGAGAAGCAAAAGCCCGAAGGCGAGTCAGGGATCCCTCCAGCTCGCGGATATTAGATCCAAGCTGGGAGGCTAAGAAAAGGCCAACTTCATTCGAAAGAACAAGATTATACATCTCAGCCTTCTTGCAGAGGATGGCCACCTTAGTCTCAATGTCCGGGGGTTGAATGTCGGCGATCAGACCCCAACTGATCCGAGACCGCAAACGTTCCTCCAACCCTGGAATTTCTTTGGGAAGTTTATCGCTGCTGATGATGATTTGCTTGTGAGAATCGTAGAGATCGTTGAAGGTATGAAAGAATTCTTCTTGAGTTCTCTCCTTTCCCCCTAAAAACTGGATATCATCTACCAGTAGGACATCCTTATTGCGGTATTTATTGCGAAAATCGGTCATTTTTTCATACCGCAGGCAGTTAATTAACTCGTTGGTAAACTTTTCGGAAGAGAGGTAACAGACCTTGGCCGTAAGATCATTCTGGGCAATTTGATTTCCAATGGCATTGAGGAGGTGGGTCTTTCCGAGGCCAACGCCACCGTAAATGAACAACGGGTTGTAATTCTTGGCCGGAAGGTTGGCCACAGCTAAAGCGGCGGCGTGGGCGAATTGGTTGCAGGAACCGACGACGAAGGCTTCAAAAGTATAACTCGGGTTTAACCCATCCTCCTTATTCGTCTGTTTGATGATCCGCGGAGAGGGCGTTTTTTGGATGGACCTTGGTTTTACGTCCTTTTCCTCTTCCTCCTTTCCTTCTTTTAAGCAGAAATGAACAGAGTATTGATTCTTGGTTATTTGGAAAAGGACATCTTTGATTATGGCCTGATAGTTTTCTGAAAGCCAGTCTTTAAAAAATTTATTGGGCACTTCCAGTTCTATAAAGGTCTCGGTCATTTTCAGGAGCTTCAGAGGTTTGACCCAGATATCAAAAGACTGTTGGCTAATCTTTTCCCCAACAGCATTTAGACATTGATTCCATATTTCTTTCTCCGGCATTACCTCAAACCTCCCATCCTTGGACGAATATTTTATTCACAAAGTTATTAACAGCTGTGAATAAGTCAAAAAGGATAATTATTTTATATCGTTATATTGTTCATGATCCCTCTTGGATGGAGGAAAGATTTTCAAAGCAGGTATATTTATCCAAAAAAACAAGTTCAAACTTATCGGTTGGCCCATTCCTCTGCTTACCGATGATGATCTCCGCCTTTCCTTTATTGTCCTCGGACTTGCTGTATACTTCATCGCGATATAGGAAGATGATCACGTCCGCATCCTGCTCAATGGCCCCGGATTCTCGAAGATCTGACAACTGGGGACGTCTGTCGCCGCGCTCTTCTACGCGTCGATTCAGCTGGGAGAGGGCGATGACAGGAACGTTCAGCTCCTTTGCCAGGGACTTCAAGGAACGGGAGATGTCGGAGATCTCCTGCTCCCTGGTATCCGAATCTGGCCGCCCGCGCATCAACTGCAGGTAATCCACGATCACCAAACCCAGATTGTGTTCCTTCTTGAGACGGCGTGATTTGGCACGCATCTCCAGTGCGGTAAGGCCTGGTGTATCATCAATGAAAATGGGGGCTTCGGAAAGATTTCCGGCAGCGCGGGTAAGCTTGGGCCAATCGGACTCACTGAGAAAGCCGCCCCGCAGCCGGTGGGCATCCACCTTGGCTTCGGAGCAGAGCATACGCAGGGCCAGTTGTTCCTTGGCCATTTCCAGAGAAAAAACAGCTGCGGGCACTTGCGCTTCGATCGCCGCATGTTGGGCAATATTCAAGGCGAAAGCGGTCTTGCCCATCGAGGGCCGGCCGGCGACGATGATCAATTCAGCGGGTTGGAGTCCAGAAGTTAATTCGTCCAATTTGGCAAATCCAGTGGGCACCCCCGTGATCAGCTGCCGCTTCTCGTAAAGTTTTTCGATCATTTTGAAACTGGACTTAATGATGTCCTTAATGGGGTAGAAGGAAGGGCGGATGCGGTCCTCGGAAATCTCGAAGATGGATCGTTCGGCTCGATCCAGAAATTCATCCACGTCGCCCGAGCTACCATACCCCTGGCTGATGATTTCGGTGGCCCGATTGATCAGTTTGCGGAGGATGGATTTTTCTTTAACAATTTTGGCATAGTAGGTGATATTCGCCGCGGTGGGCACGCTGTTGACCAGAGAATTTAGGTATTCAATACCACCCACCGCTTCAAATTCTTCTCGCTTCTTCAGGACCTCGGAAAGGGTGATCAGGTCCGCGGGCTCATTGCGCTCATAGAGCTGGAGGATGGCGGCAAAGATCTTCCGATGAGATTCGCGGTAAAAATCCCCCTCTTGGATTACCTCCAGGACACGATTTAGGGCTTCATTTTCCAGTAGGATCCCACCCAGAACAGAGACCTCGGCCTCGAGGCTCTGCGGAGGAAGGCGTTGTGCCAGAAGGTCCAACATTTTCTCTTTACCCAAGTAGCGAAGGGGTCCTTACGTCTTCTTCTTTTCCGCAACGGCAGGAGTGACGGTACCTTTCAGATGAGCAATGACGTCCGGGTGGAGTTTCACCGGAACGGTGAAGTTTCCCAGGCTTTTGATCGGGGTCGACAAGAGGATCTTACGCCGGTCCACGGAAATTCCCTGTCCGTTTAAGAATTCCTGTAAATCCATCGTCGTAACCGAACCGAAGAGTTTATCATTCTCGCCCACTTGACGGGTCAAGATACAAGGAAGATTCTCAATCTTTATCGCTAGCTCTGCAGCCCAGCGCTTTTGATCATCGGCCTTCTTCAGGAAAGTTTCGCGCTGCCCCGCAAGAACTTGAACATTGGCAGAGCTGGCCTCGAGCGCCAACTTCTTGGGGATGAGGAAGTTTCGTCCGTAGCCGGTGGCAACTTGAACCACATCTCCAGATTTCCCCAAGGAAGGAACCGCTTCTATTAGGATAACTTTCATAGGAGCCTCCATAATGTCAACCCGCCGCAGGGTGCCCCAGCGGATGACCTTTCTGAATGTCCCGAAGGATTTCCGCAAAAGGTGAAAGGAAGTCCGGAGAGGGCTGACCAAGTCGAAGAGTAGGGCCCCAGCGCAGGCGGAGACCTCATGAGCTTACGATTGAAAATGGCAGGAGAGCAATATTTCGGGCCCTTTTAATCGCAGTCGTGAGATCTCTCTGATGCTTGGCGCAGTTTCCGGAAATCCTTCGGGGAAGAATCTTCGCCCGCTCGGTTATAAAGTGGGACAGCGTTTTAATATCCTTGTAATCGATCTTCATTGCGCTGTCTGCGCAAAAGACGCAGACTTTTCGCCTTTGGAAAGACCTTTTCTTCTTTATCGGAGGTTTCATTTTCCTTCTCCCTCCTCAGATTCAGCCTTCTCATCATCTGCCTTCATTTTTTCATCGAGGGTTGACGGACGTTCGATGACTTTGACCACCTTTTCCGCAGGCGCCTCCATTTTCAAGGTTTTGGCGGTTTCAGGGGATACCCTATCGGTGACTTTGACCGTTTGGAATTTGAGGACCTGATCGTTCAGACGAAGATTTCTTTCAATCTCCCGCACCAGGTCAGAACCGGCCAGGTAATCCAGTAAAAAATATCGCCCCCGGCTGTTCCTGCCAATCTCATATCCCAGCTTCCTCGAGCCCCAGTCATCGAGTTTGATGGCGTCTCCTTTCATGGCGGTTATGGTGGAGCGCAATTTTTTTTCTAATTCTGTATGATCTTCTTCGGACAGCTCAGGGTGGGTAATAAAGATCGTTTCGTAGCGTCTTAACACATTTTCCTCCTTTCGGGTTCGATAGCCCTCTCACCTGCGGTGAGGGAGCAAGGAGCAGTATTTTTTATACCGCAAAGGGATCAATAGATCAATGATTTTTTTCAAAGGCGTTCTAAAAGGTAAGGTGGGAAGGTGAGGGGGTATCGAAAAACGTTGGATCTAGCAGGATAATCCTGACCTCTTCCCCGGCCCGGGCCAGTGTTTTATCCCGGGGGAGAACGATCAAGCCCTGAGCCTTGACCATGGAGGAGAGGATTCCCGAGCCCTGTTCACCGGTCGTCCAGGCGTATATTTTTTCCCCCTCGCGAACCAAACGGCAGCGGATGAAATGAATGAGGCCGGCTTTCTTTTCCAGGGTTTCGCGGAGCACGGCCTTCAAGGTGGGACGGAAAAGGTTTCGATGGCCAGCCATTTTCAGGATGGAGGGGCGAACAAACTGCTCAAAAGAAACCATGGAAGAAACGGGATTTCCCGGCAGGCCGAAGAGGGGCTTTCCGAAAACCACCCCAAAAGCTAAAGGCTGCCCGGGTCTCATGGTGACTTTCCAGAAATTCATCTGTCCCAATTCCTTAAGCATGCCCTTGACCAGATCGTAGTCCCCCACGGAGACCCCACCGGAGGTCACCAAAATATCAGCCGACAAGCCTTGCTTGATCTTCGCTGATAGGTCATCTGCTCGATCCTGGGCAACACCCAATTGGAGCGGTAATCCCCCACACTCGGCAACCTGGGCGGCCAGGGAATAGCTGTTGCTGTTCACAATCTTTCCTTCTTGCCAGGGCTCGTCGATTTCTAAAAGTTCGTCGCCGGTGGAGAGAATGGCTACGCGGGGGAGCTGGCAAACCGATACGATGGAGCGCTGAAGAGAAGCTAAAAGGCCGATATGGGCAGGCCGCAAGACAGTGCCCGCTTCCAAAACCATCTCCCCGGCCTGCACATCCTCTCCAGCCAAACGAATATTCTTCCCCATTTCTGGACTGGCCAAAATTCTTACCCCATCCATAGACTTTTCTGTATCTTCCACCGGGACCACAGTGTCTGCACCCCGAGGAAGGGGGGCGCCGGTCATGATTCGTACAGATTCCCGAGAACCCACCTCACCCATAAAGACCCGCCCGGCTGGAAGGTCGGCCAGGACTTTGAGTACGACCCCCTTCTCCGGGAGAGCTCCCCGAACATCCTGCCATCTGACGGCATACCCATCCATGGCGGAATTGTCCCAGGGAGGGATGTTGCGCGGGGCGAAGATATTTTCTCCAAGGACGCGGCCCAGAGATTGGAGGATGGTTAAACGCTCTTTTCCCAGGGGGTGAAGTTGCTCGAGGATGTACTGGATGGCTTCTTCAACTGGGGTCATGGCACAGAGATCTGGGTTAGAGGGTTACTTCAACCTCACCTACCGAGGAAGCGAAATGATTGTTCCCGCCTTAAGCCGGGCCAGGGGCGATAGATTATTAAGCTGGCAGAGGTCTTGGAGATTGACTTGGTATCTCTTGGCTATTCGAGAAAGAGTTTCGCCCGGGCGCACGGCATGCTTAGCACCTTTAGATCCTTTCTTTGGGGCAAAAAGGAGAAAGTTTTTTTCGAAGATTTCCTTTTTACCCGAAGGAAGGTTAATCTCAAAATGTGGGTAATTAGGGGGGGTCTGGCCTCTTTTTAAGGCGGGGTTAAGGGCCCGGATTTCAGAGAGATCTGTCTCGGCAGCCTTGGCAATCCAATCCAGGCTGGTGCCAGGCGGGACCACCACTTTTTCGTAAACCAAGGGAGGATGGTAATCGACGTTCGGGAAGCCATACTTATCAGGCTCGCTGGCGATGGTAACCGCGGCCAGGAACATGGGAACATACTTTTTGGTCTCCTGCCTAAGATACCGATGCCGAGAGATTTCCCAAAAGTCTTGACTTCTGGCCTTCTTCATGGCCCTTGAGACTTTCCCCTCTCCGGCATTATAACCTGCGGCGACCAGATCCCAATTGTTGAACATTTCGTAAAGGTTTTTCAGATATTCAGCGGCCGCATGGGTAGATTTTTCTGGGTCGCGGCGTTCATCGACCCATTTATCCACCTTAAGCCCATACCGCTTTCCGGTCTTGGTCAAAAATTGCCAGATGCCGCTGGCCCTGGCCCGGGAGAAGGCTTTGGGATTGTACCCACTTTCGATCAGGGCCAGGTAAAAAAGTTCTTCCGGGAGGTTCTTCTCCCGCAAAATCTTCTTCATCATATCTGCATACGCTTGGGAGCGGGCCAAAGCCCTCAAGAAGAAGGCACCGGACCTGGTCTGGAAAAAAACGATGAACTCTCCCACTCTCTCATGCACCAGGGAAGGGAAAGTGTCGGAGATGGTTACGGATGGTTTTTTGCTCCCGGCACCTGTTTCGGGTCCTACCTCTTCCGAAAAGACGAGGGGCTCCCAAAGGGGGATGCTACCTTCCCAGAAATCATCATAGGAGGAAGGAATTAGCGCATCCACCGGATTTCCAGCACTTGGTTTTTCTGCGGGAGATTCCTGCTGCGCCTCGATGCTTGAGACCTTGTGGTCAACCCGCGATGTCTTCCCCCATTCGGGCGGCTTTTTTTCCTCTGCCGAAGGAGGTAGGGTTTCCATGGTGAGCATTCCCTCTGGGGCCGAATGGAAAAGGAGCTCAGCTCCCAGACCGTGACTCTGGTTCAGGTCCTGATCCTGCGGGACGGGGAGGGAAGAAAACCCTTTCCCGGAGCCCGTTTCGAGAAGAACCAAACGAGAGTTGTCCCAACTATCCATTTTAGCCTGAATGATAGGCTCGGAGATTTTCGACCTGGAATCCAACTTCTTGATTTCAAAATTATCTGGTAGGGAAACGAAGGAAGCCTGGAAAAGCTGGGAATGGGGAAGAGAAGGAGTAGGCTCATTTAGCCTTATGGGCAACCCGCCGCAGCCGGCAAAAAAAATAACCCCAGTTATGAGATAAAAAACCTTATTCAGGAGACCTCCCTTTCTTGGGCTCTTTGAAAAAAAGCACCCTATAATAGCCAATGGGTATAAACCTGTCAACTCCCCAATTTTGGTCTTTAAAAAATTTTTAAAAAACTGAACTTTCAACTTCACATTTGATCTCCTTCTCAAAAGCCTAACATAAAATTTTCTGCAGGAATATTCTCTGGTCTCCAATCGCTTCAGTTCACTCAACATTCCACGGCTTCACAACGTCGCGGTTATATCTACTCGCAAAAGGTGGGCCAAAAATCAATGGCTCTATAACAAATGAATCTTATTGGCTTTTAAAAAAATCCCTCCTTTGTTGTTCCCGAAAAAATGGAAAAAAAATTCAGCTTTTATCCGACCTTTTTCCATTTGGTTTGGATGACTGAAAGATTAAGTTTCGGCTGTCACACTGCCCACGGGCAGACTTTGATTTCAACAATTGCAGATTGATCAGTAATTAAAGAAACTGTTTGAGCAGGGCCACTTTTTTTATTTTCCCTGGAAGAGCGGATCACGCCTTTCCAGGAAGGCCTTAACAGCTTCCCGATGATCTGCGCTTTCCAGGCAGGTTTTTTGACTTTGCGCTTCAAAATTCAAAGCGGATTCCAGATTTTCCGATAGGTTTCGCCAGATGGCTTGCTTGGCCAAGCCGATGGCCAAAGAAGGGCCCTTAGCCAGCTTATCGGCCAACGCTTGGGCGTACTTTACCAGCTCCTGATTGGGAACAACTCGATTGATCAAGTCGATGCGCTCAGCCTCAGAAGATGTGAGGGGTTCACCCGTAAAGATCATCTCCGCAGCCTTGGCCAAACCCACCAGGCGGGGAAGGAAGAATGTACCCCCTCCATCCGGTACCAATCCCATGGAGACGAAAGCCTCCCCGAGGTTGGCTCGTTCGGCGGCTATGCGCAGATCGCAGGCCAGGGCCAGGTCAAGGCCCAGGCCGGTGGCAAAACCGTTTAGGGCGGCAATCGTCGGCTTGGGCAGGCCAGAAAGCCAGCGAATGATTTTCTGCGATTTTAAGAGCAGGCCCCCGGCTGAATCCTGAGCCGGGTGTTCTTGGGGTTTGGTAAACTCGGAAATTTCCGCGCCGAAACAGAAAGCCCGCCCTGCCCCTGTAAGGAGCAGAACCTTGACCTCCTTGTCTTCCGCGGCTTGCCGCACAGCTTCCAGGAGCTCTTCTATCATTTCGATGTTGAGGGCGTTCAGGGCCCGGGGGCGATTCAGGGTGATCATGGCCACCCCGCCCTCTTTTTGATAAAGGATTGAGCGATAATCCATGAATTCCTCCTTCCTCTAAAGTGCCGGCAATTATACCATTTTGGCCTTGACTAGGAAGGGAGTTTATTATACGCTGAAATCTCACACCCACAGCAGGGTCCCATCGTCTAGCGGCCTAGGACGTCGGCCTCTCACGCCGAAAACACGGGTTCGATTCCCGTTGGGACCACCACCTAGCCTTTCCCTTGACTTAATCTCCTGCATTTGTCAGCATAATCACGGAAGAGTCCCTGAGAAAGGATTGATGTTTTGAGCGGCGAAATCAGTGCCTTGGGGTGTGCCTTCTGTTGGGCTGTAAGCAGCATACTGACGAAATCAGTGGCTGGGAAATTTGACCCTTTACGCCTGAATCTCCTCCGCTGCCTGGCTGCCTCCGTCGTTTTATGGTCCATCATCCCATTCTCTCCAGGGGCCCATGCTTTATCTCAAGCCCCCTGGGCTGCCTTACTCTACCTGGTGCTCTCCGCCCTGATTGGGATTTCGGTAGGAGATACAATTTATATCAAGGGGTTAAAGCTGATCAAGGTTTCCCTCGCCTTCCCCATCGCCCAGTCGGCTATGCCTCTCTTGACCCTTTGCGCAGCTGTTCTTTTCTTAGAAGAAACGATCACCTGGTCTTTGGCGTTGGGCACAGCCTTGGTTTTGTTGGGAATTTATCTGATCACTGGGCTTGGTCCAGGAACCCGCCCCCCTCTGGCAGTTCCCACCGCCGAAAAAAATGGAATGGGCATTGGTCTGATATTGATTGCTTCTTTGCTCTGGGCGATTTCCATCTCTCTTCTCAAGGTGGGCCTTCAGGAAGTGAGCCTAATCTTGGCCAATGGCGTTCGCCTGCCCGTTGCCTCCTTAGCCCTTATTAATTTAATCTTGTTTCAAAAACCGCTCCATCAACCCACCAGGCTGCATATTCGCGATGTGGCTGTGGGGGCAGTAACCGGAATTTTAGCCTTTGGATTGGGAGGTCTCCTTTTCCTCCAGGCCATTCTCTACGCCGGAGCAGCAAAAGCGACTGTCCTGACCAGCTCTGCCCCACTGTTCGGACTCCCCCTTTCGCTTGTATTTCTTAAAGAAAGAGCGACGGTGAGGATCGCTGCCGGCACTGTTCTGGTAGTCTTGGGCATTGTTTTCATTGTTTAAAAATGGTTCAATCCTGAGAAGCACGTGGTTCATGTTAAAAGGTGAGGGCATTGGACTTCCATTTCGGAACTCTTTTTGGTATAAGTTTTTAGCAAAAAGGTGCTGGTACCGGGGAAAATAGAATTACGCTCACCATCCGCGTTTAATTTTCTAAGAGATCTCCCTCGGGGAGGCGAAACATGGACATTCAAATTCGGCGGTCCACGCTAATCCTGCCGGTAAACATTCCCCGCTTCGTGGAGAAGGCATATTTGCGGGGCGCTGACGCCATCATGCTCGATTTAGAGGACGCTGTCCCGGCGAAGGAGAAAGAGAACGCCCGCAAACTGATCAAAGATTCCCTTTCGCTGTCGGGACGAGGAGGTGCAAAGGTCTTTGTGCGGGTCAATAAAGATCCAGCTCTTCTGCCTCAAGACCTTAGGGCTTCCGTTTATCCAGGGCTAAAAGGGATCGCTTTTCCCAAAGCTGAGACAACGGAGGAAGTGCAGAATCTGGAAGCCAAAGTGGCCCAGCTGGAAGAAGAACGGGGATTGAAATGCGGATCCACTGAGCTAGCCCTCCTTATCGAGAGCCCCCGAGGCTTATTAAACCTTAGGGAGATTGCTGCGGCGAGCGGGCGGGTCAAGACCATCAGCTTGGGCCCTGAAGATTACTGCCTGGAGCTCGGGGTAATCCCATCGGGGGATGGGCTGGAGCTTCACTATGCTTTGTCCAAATTGGTGACCATCTGTAAGGCGCAAGGGATAAAACCCATGGGGCTTTTGGGAAGCATCGGCGAATTCCGTGATTTAGAGAGGTTTGAAGGGGCAGCCAGCAGGGCGCAGCAGCTTGGTTGTGAAGGCGCTTCTTGCATTCATCCGGATCAGGTTGGCGTTCTTAACCGCGTCTTTTCTCCGGATCCGGCACAAGTCGAATATGCCCGGCGAGTCGTGGAGACATTCGAAAAGGGGTTAAATGATGGAACGGCATCGGTAAACGTAGATGGCCAGATGGTGGACATCCCGGGTTATAATCGAGCGTGCCTTATCCTCAAACGTGCCGAGGCTATCGCGGTGGTTGAAAGGAGGAAATCCGATGCCCTGGCCCGGTTGCGGTAGGCTTTCAGGTTGCGGGGAACACAGCCGGCATAGCCGCAACCCAAGAGGGACCTCCCGGAGGTCGAAGCAGCCGGTCGCTGGCGCTCGCGAAAATGAGGTGGTTCTTTCTGCGTCGTTGGATTGGAGAAAATACACGTTAGTGGTACAAATAAGGCCGAGAATAATTCAGGATACAAAATCTGGAATCCAAATAGATCTGCGGCCCAGGATCGACGATATCTTGCAAATCATCGAGGAGACCTCTCATGGACTCTACGCACCTCGAAGCTTTTATCCGGAAACAGCGGGAAAAGTTGGAAAAATCCAAATTGCCCTTAAAGGCCATCCGGGTAATTGATTTGGGAGCGGTTGTGGCAGCTCCCTATGCCGCCACTCTCTTGGGGGATTTCGGGGCAGAAGTGATCAAGGTCGAACCACTTAACGTTCCAGACGCCATCCGTTCCTGGGCCGTGGTGGAAGGGAAATACCAGCCTTTTTGGCTGGTGGCCTCAAGGAACAAATTGCCCATCACGCTCAATCTGAAGCCCCCCCAGGGGAAAAAGATATTTAGCCAATTGATCGAGAGATCAGATGTCCTGTTCGAGAATATGAGGCCTGGGACTCTTGACCGGTTAGGGTTTCCCGCAGAAAGGCTCTGGCACATCAACAAAGGATTAATCATCGGGCGAATCTCCGGCTATGGCCAGACCGGACCCTATGCCTCTAAACCCGGGTTTGGGACTCTGGCTGAAGCAATGAGCGGCTTTACTTATCTCAATGCCCACCCGGGCGGCCCGCCTACCAATCCTCCTTTGGCCTTGGCCGACATGGTGGCTGGGGTGCATCTGGCCCTGGGTGCGATGATCGCCTTGCGCGAACAGAAGCGCGGAGAAAAGGGAGCCCAGGAAATAGACATCTCCCTGTATGAACCCCTCCTCAACTTTTTAGGAGCGGAATATCTGCTTTACACCCTTACCGGAAAGGCTTCTGAGCCCATGGGGAACGAAACAAATTTTACGGCCCCGAGAAATAGCTTTCAGACCCGGGAGGGGAAATGGGTAGCGCTCTCGGCCAGCGCTCAGGCACCTTATGAGCGGTTGATGGGCTTGATCGGCCACCCAGAGCTGAAGACCGCCCCCGGGTTTAAGAGCAACGAGGAGAGGATTCAGAAGAAGAATCGAGAAGTCTTGAACCAAATCATTGGAGACTGGATACGTAGCAAGACCCTAAAAGAAGTATTGGAGGAATGCGAAAAAGCAGAGGTAACCATCGGGCCAGTATACAACATGCGGGACATCGCTAACGACCCCCATGTCAAAGGAAGGGGGACCATTACGGAAATCCATGATCCAGCCTCGGGAGAAACTCTTTCTTTGCCGGCAGTTCCCATCCGGATGCTGCAAACCCCCGGCGAAATTCGCTTCCCCGGCCTCCCCATGGGATCGGCCAACGAAGTCATTTACCAGGATCTCCTGGGGTATTCAACTGAAGAAATTTCCCAGATGAAAGGGAGAGGGGTGATATGAGGATCAAAGTCTTCAAAGCCACCGAAATCACCCAGGCCCTCTCCATGTCTGAGGCCATCGAAGTAGTCAAAGATGCGTTCGTCCAGCTTTCCTCTGGGCAGGCCCAGTCTCCTGTACGCACCTCTTTGAATTTAGAGAGTCAAGGAGAAGTGGCCTTGATCATGCCGGCCTTTTTGGGGGCAACCAAAGCCCTGGGTACAAAGATGGTCACGGTTCTCCCAAAGAATCCCAATAGTGGCTTTCCAGCGGTGCAGGCGTTGGTCGTCCTTTTCAATGCCATAACCGGTGAGCCCTCAGCCGTTTTTGAAGGCACCCACTTAACTCGCTTGCGTACGGGAGCGGCAACAGGCGCAGCCACCCAGGTGCTCTCCCGGCTGGATTCCAGAAGTTTGGCTTTGTTTGGGGCTGGCGGCCAAGCTTTCTTCCAGGCCGAGGGGGTCTGGGCAGCGCGGAAGGTTGAGCGAATCAGAGTTTTTGACGTCCGGCCAGAAAGAATGGATTGGCTGATAGGGGCTTTGAAGAGAAGCCCTTTCGGGCGGGAAGTGGAAATCTTAAGAACAGGTTCGCCGGAGGAGGCCTTAGAAGGGGCGGACATTGTGGTTACCGCAACGAACTCCAGCAGGCCGGTTTTCAACGGGAAAGTTCTTGGGGAAGGAACGCATATCAATGCCATTGGATCCTTCAGGCCGGATATGCAGGAGGTGGATGAAGAGACCATTTGCCGTTCAAGGATTTTTGTGGACTCGGTGAAGGCCTGTCTGGAGGAGGCGGGGGATCTGATCATTCCGTTGAATGAGGGGCGGATTCGAAAATCAGACCTTCTGGCCGAACTGGGTGAGGTAATTTCCGGGAGAAAATCAGGGCGGAGGGAGGGGCGGGAAATCACTTATTTTAAGTCTGTCGGTAATGCCGTTCAGGACATATCGGTGGCCCAGGCGATTTGGCAGCGGGCAGAGCAGAAAAGCCTTGGCCAGGAAGTGGAACTGTGACTTCCCATAAAAAGCTTGACAGGAATATCCCAGGGAGTAGAATGGCTCGAAAATCTTTCCCTAAACTTTTTCGGAGGAATTTTTAGAGAAAGGAAAAGAGAAGAAAGAAAGATTAATCCTGTTTCTACAGGGCTGCTGGCGAGCGTCGAGTAAGCAGCGGCAAAGGAGGGTAAGAAGTGACGACTTTAGAATTCGGATTAACTCTCACCGTGGTCGGAATGGGGGCAACGCTGGTCATCCTTTTCCTGATCAGTCTGGTGGTAGATGTGCTTAATAAATACCTTCCCTCCCGGGAGGGCAAAAAGGAGTAAAGGGGTGGCAAATGATCACTGATGGCTTATGGAGTCTTCTTTCCGGGTTTGGAAACCTGCAATGGTCAAACGGGGTGATGATCCTGGTGGGATGTGCCCTGCTTTATCTGGGAATCAAGAAGGATATGGAGCCCCTCCTGCTCTTGCCCATCGGCTTTGGGGCGATCCTGGTGAATATCCCGTTGGCCGGCTTGATGGAAAAAGGTGGTCTCCTACTCTATTTTTATGAGGCCGGTGTTCTGACGGAGATTTTTCCCTGTTTGATTTTTATCGGCATCGGGGCCATGACCGACTTCGGCCCCCTGTTGGAGAATCCCCGCATTCTCCTTTTGGGCGGAGCGGGGCAGTTCGGGATTTTCCTCACGCTGCTCTTGGCCTTATTTTTGGGATTCACCAAGATGGAATCCGTGGCCATCGGCATTATCGGGGCTTGCGATGGGCCCACGGCCATTTATGTGGCTTCAAAGTATGCACCGCACATGCTGGGGGCGGTCTCGGTGGCGGCCTATTGCTACATGTCCATGGTGCCCATTATTCAGCCCCCGATCATGCGGGCCTTAACCTCAGTAGAAGAGCGAAAGATCGTGATGAAGTACGAAAAAAAGAAGGTCCCCCCATCCGTGAAGATTCTCTTTCCCATCGTCGTGACCCTATTGACCTGTTTGATCGCCCCCATGGGCACGCCGTTAATGGGGACCCTGATGTTGGGGAATCTTCTGAGAGAAAGTGGCGTGGCGGACCGGCTGGCCAAGGCTTCGCAAAATGAGATTGCCAACGTGGTCACACTACTTCTGGGCATTTGCATTGGCGCCACCATGGCCGGGCCGGTCTTCCTAAAGCCGCAGACGCTGATCGTTCTGGGATTGGGGCTGGTGGCGATCTCTTTGGATACGGCCGCGGGGATCCTCCTGGGCAAACTAATGAAGGTTCTTTCGGGCGGCAGGGTGAACCCTTTGATCGGGGCCGCCGGGATTTCGGCTTTCCCCATGTCGGCGCGGGTGGTTCAGGCGGAAGGGCAGAAAGCCAACAAGAAGAGTTATCTTCTCATGCACGCCATGGGCGCAAACACCGGGGGACAGATCGGTTCGGTTTTGGCGGCGGCGGTCATGCTTTCTCTCTTAAAAGGAATGGGAATCGTCTGATCATTTGCCGGATTTTTTCAAAAAGTCGAGGTACTGCTGGGCCAGGCGGGCATTCTCGCTCTGGGGGGCAAGGCGCACGACCTCCTGAAAGGCCTTTTTGGCTTCAGCATACTTCCCGGCGTTGAAGGAGAGTAGACCCAACTGGAATTGGGCATTCAGAAAAGCGGGGGCGTAGGTGACGGAGGAGCGCATAGCCTCGATGGCTTGCTCCGTCTGTTTATTATCTTTATAAGCCAGGCCCAAATTGTAGTAGGCCAACCCGAAGTCCGGTTTCATGGCCAGGGCCTTTTTATAAGTTTCAATCGCCTTTTCCCGGTCCCCTTTTTTATAATAAGCATAGCCGAGGTTGTTTAGCACGTAAAAAGGCGTCAGATAGAGGATGTCTTTTAAGACTAAATCAAACTCCCGGATGGCCTCATCCCATTTGCCCAACTCCAAGTAAGTTGCTCCCAGGGCATTATGGGCTTCGGTGTATTTCGGGTCGATTTCCAAAACTTTCCGGTAGTGCTCCAACCCTTCCTGGAAGCGGCCCTTGGCATTATAGGCGGAGCCCAAGGCGAAATGGACAGAGGGATCTTTGGGGTTGAGCTTTTCAGCTTCCAAAAATTCCCTGAGGGCGGAAGTGGGGTCCCCTTGCTGGAGATGTTGGTAGCCTAAATTGTAGTAGATGCTCGCCCTTTGTTTGGCCAGCTCACTCGTTGCGCAACCTCCCAAGAAAAAAAAGCCCATGGCCCAAATTAGGATTGCCCGGAATTGATTCATGTTTGTCCACCCCTCAGATTAAACTTAGCGATTTCTTAAAACGATTCCCCAGACCCTCGAACGATTCCTTTTCCTGACCAATGATGAACCCGGCTCCCTGGGCTATTTTGAACCCAGCAACGCGGGCAATTCGCGTCCCGCCTTCTGCAGCAGGTGCTGGAAAATGACCCCGAAGCATTCTTCTACGGAAGCCTGAGTGTTCAGGAGCAAGTGAAAATCAGGGCCCATCCCTTCCACCCTCTCGAAGTCTTCTTTCTGATCAGCAAAAAGCTCCCATCGGCCGTCGGAAGGTTCGCTTCCATCGGTGGGCCGACGGGCTAGCCGCCTCTTTACTTCCTCCTCCTCGACGCGGCACTCCATCACGAGAAAATCAGCGTTGGCTTGACGGGCCAAGGCCCAGGCCTCTTGGCGGTCGATCTCTTTCTTGAAGGAGGCGTCGATGATTACCGAAATTCCAGCGCTCAGATTGGCCCGGGCCCTGTCCAGGAGGGTGCGGTAAGTCTTGCGGGAAAAATCCGGGGAATAAATGCCCTGATGAAATTTTTCGTAGCGGTGCTCCCCTGGAGCAAGGTGGGCCAATTCTTTGCGCAGGATGTCTGAGCTCACCCGCTCCCATCCGAGGGCCTCAGAGAGGGCCCGGGCGATGGTGGATTTTCCTGTGCCGACCAGCCCGCAGGTGATGAAGAGCGCCGGGCGGTTCAACCTCATGGCGTAATGATGGGCCAGGTGGAAGTAGCGTCGGGCTTCCCCTAAAGCGGAGCCTTTTTCTGCGGCGGAAATGGCGGGGTCATCTAACAGAAAGCTGATCACTTTGCCACGGACGTAGGCGCGGTAGGATTTGTAAAAATCCAGGAGCAAGAAGAGCGGCCAGTCGCGAGAGATGTCTAGGTAGCGAGAAGCCAGCTCCGCAGAGATCAAGGGGTAGCCATGGAAGTCAAGGTCCATCAGCAGGAAAGCGATATCGGCGGCCACGTCCGAATACCGGAATCTCTGGTTGAACTCGAGGCAGTCGAAGATGAGGACCTCATCGGTCAAGCAGATGTGCTGCAGATGAAGGTCGCCGTGGCAATCGCGGATCTTTCCGGTGGCCATGCGTTTTTCAAAGAGCGGAAGCTGATTTTGCATGAAGCGACGGATGCTCCCCTTGATCTCCTGAAATGATTCCGCAGAGATGGAGAGGTCCACATACTTTTCCGTCTGAGTAAAATTCTCTTCCACGTTTCCCCGGATGGTATCGATCCTGCCGTAAGGAGCAATCTGCGGGTTCGTATCGGCATGGAGGTGGAAGTGGGCTATTTTGGCTGCAATTTTTTGGAGGAGGCCAGATGTTATGGCTCCCCGGGCCAACCACCGGTCCATCATGCAGTCCTGGGGAAGCTGTTTCATTCGAACCGCGTATTCAATGATCCCTCCCGGCCCCTCCCCCAGGGAAATTTGGCCCTGATGGGACCGGATTTCCACGACTCCCAGGTAGATTTCCGGGCACAGCCGGCGGTTCAGTTCAACTTCTTGCCCGCAGTAAAACTTCCGCTTCTCCAGGGTGGTAAAGTCAAGGAACCCAAAATCCACGGGTTTTTTAACTTTGTAGACGTATTCGCCCGTGAGGAAGATGGCCGAGACGTGAGTCTGAAGGGACTCCACCTGGTTTGGATGTTCAGGGTAAATTCGGGGATTTTGCAGGGCGGCGACGAGCGCAGAGAATTCCATAATGGACATTGAAAGCTTGAATTTTTCTGAAAATATAAGGGGTTTTCTGGTGAACTGTCAAGGAGAAAAAGGTGGCCTATCTGAAGGGCTTAAGTATCAGCTTGACTGAGCCGATGGTTTTCTTATAATGAAAGGGATTGATCCTTTTCATCCCGGGGTGGACTTTTAAGAAAGGAAATGAATTTATGGGTTCCCTGGCCGTGCTGGTCTTAGCTGCGGGCAAGGGCACGCGGATGAAATCAGACTTGGTAAAGGTGCTCCACCCCGTGGCCGGAACCCCGATGCTCTGTTTCTCTTTGGATTTAGCGCGGAGTCTCCACCCCGATCGATTGGTGGTGGTGGTAGGATTCCAGCGGGATCTGGTGCGCCAGCGGTTCAGCGCCCCCGATATCATTTTTGCCGACCAGGAAGAACAATTGGGCACGGGGCATGCGGTTTCGGTCGCCCGCCAGGACCTTAAGGATTTAGAGGGGACCGTGCTGATCCTTTGCGCCGATGTGCCGTTACTCACGGAAGGAACCGTTAAGAAACTTTTGCAGGCGCACGAGGATGGCGGGGCAACTCTTTCCGTACTGACCACCATGCCGCAAAACCCCGGCGGTTATGGACGGGTCGTTCGGGGAGAGGACGGACTGCTTTTGCGCATCGTTGAGGATAAAGACTTGCGAGCCGGAGAGGAGAAAATCCGGGAGATCAACACGGGCATTTATGCCGTCGAAGCCAAGTTTCTCTTTTCGGCCTTGGGGTCCTTGAGCGACCAGAACGCCCAGAAGGAATATTACCTCACGGATATTGTGGAAAAGGCCAGCTCCCAGGGGAAAAAGGCCCAGGCTTGCCTCGCGGAAGATCCCTTTGAGGTCATGGGCATTAACTCCCGCCTGGATTTGGCCAAAGCGAGCCAGGTCCTGCGGCAAAAAATCGCCGAGCACCACATGATGGCAGGGGTGACTCTGATCGACCCCCTGATGACCTACATTGACCGCGGGGTGGAGATCGGGAAGGATACCGTGATCTACCCGAATTGCTATCTTTTGGGAAAGACCTCCTTGGGGGAAGGCTGCTTGGTCGAACCGGGGTGCAAGCTTACGGATACCCGGATGGGAAATTTTGTGACCATTAAGACCTCTTCGGTGATTTCGGAGAGCGTGATCGAAGATCGAGTCGAGGTGGGCCCTTTCGCCCATCTCCGCCCCTTGACGGTCCTTCGGGAGGGGGCGAAAATCGGAAACTTCGTGGAGGTAAAGAAATCAGTGATCGGCAAGGGCACCAAAGCCAATCACCTGAGTTACATCGGAGATGCCACCCTGGGGGAGAAGGTCAACGTGGGAGCGGGCACCATCACCTGCAATTATAATGGCCGTAAGAAACACCAGACCATCATCGAGGACGGGGTATTCGTGGGCAGCAATACGGAGTTGGTGGCTCCGGTAAAGATCGGTCGAGGGGCAATCATCGGGGCAGGCTCGACGATCACCAAGGAAGTTCCCCCGGAGACTTTGGCCATTAGCCGGGCCAAGCAGGAGCATTACCGAAAACGGAACCTAAGGAAGGATTAGAAAATTATGTGCGGCATCATCGGTTATGTCGGTCCTCGAGAGACGAAAGAAGTCCTGCTCGAAGGGCTGCGGCGGTTAGAATACCGGGGATACGATTCTGCCGGGCTGGCGATCTTCCACGATGGGAAGGTGGTGATCCGCCGCTCTCTGGGAAAGCTGGGCGAATTAGTGCGCAAGACAGCAGGGGAACGTTTCAACGGGCATCTGGGGATAGGCCACACCCGCTGGGCGACCCACGGAAAGCCCTCCGAAGCCAATGCCCATCCTCATAAGGCCGGAGGGGTAGCCGTGGTGCATAACGGAATCATCGAAAACTACCTCTCGCTCAAAGGGACCCTTTCTCGCGAGGGGCACACCTTTAAGTCTGAAACGGACACGGAAATTCTCGGTCACCTGATCCAAAGTCATCTTTTCAAGGGCGCAACCTTCGAGGAAGCGGTTCGCCAGGCTTTGCTTCAGGTGCAGGGATCTTATGCGATTGCCGTGCTTTATGAGGGCGAAAAAGATAAGTTGATAGCGGCCCGGAAGGAAAGCCCCCTAATCTTGGGCCTGGGGGAAAAGGAGTCTTTCGTGGCCTCGGACATTGCGGCAATCCTTCCTTTCACCCGGAAGGTGATTTTCCTGGAAGACGGCGAGATGGCCGTGAGCCAGGATTCTGGGTCTCAGATCAGCACCCTCGGGGGAGAAAAGCGGCGGCGGCCACCCAAGGAAATTCTCTGGGACCCGGTAACAGCGGAGAAGGGCGGCTTCAAACATTTTATGCTCAAAGAGATCCATGAGCAACCGCGGGCGATTTCCGATACCATTCGCGGCCGGGTTTCTTTAGAGGAAGGTAAAATCTTGCTGGGAGATCTCGGGTTAAGCGCCAAGGCGTTGAAAGAGATTCGTCGGGTATGCATCATCGCCTGCGGGACTTCTTACCACGCAGCCCTGGTCGGGAAGTTTATGATCGAGGAACTAGCCAGGATACCTACGGATGCGGACCTGGGGTCCGAGTTTCGCTATCGGGACCCCTTGGTGGGAAGCCAGGACCTTTTAGTGGCCATCTCTCAATCTGGCGAGACCGCGGACACCTTGGCTGCTTTCAGGGAAGGAAAAAAGAAAGGAGCCCACACCCTGACGATCTGTAACGTGGTGGACAGCAGCCTGGCCCGGGAATCAGATGGCATCTTCTATACTCATGCCGGCCCGGAGATCGGCGTGGCCTCGACCAAAGCCTTCACTACCCAGCTCGTGGCGCTCTTTCTGTTGGCCCTGTACTTGGCCAGGACCCGCGAGGCGATCGGCCAGAAAGAGGTCAAGGGATTGCTGGAAGATTTACTGAAGATTCCCCACCATGTCCAGGAGGTCTTAGATTTGAACCCGGAAATAGAAGCCCTTTCTAAGAGATACATGAACGCCCGGGATTTCCTTTATTTGGGACGGGGGGTGAATTACCCGATTGCCTTGGAAGGGGCGCTTAAGTTGAAGGAGATATCCTATGTGCACGCCGAGGGATATCCGGCGGGGGAGATGAAGCATGGCCCGATTGCCCTGATCGATGAAGAGATGCCCGTGGTTGTCTTAGCACCGCAGAGCAAAACCTACGAGAAGATTCTGAGCAATGTCGAGGAAGTTCGAGCACGGGAAGGGCGAATCATCGCTTTGGCTAACCCTTCAAACAAAGAGGTCGCCTCCAAGGCCAGGGATGTCCTTTTTATCCCGGAGACTCACCATTTGCTGACGCCCATTCTCCTAACGGTTCCCCTGCAGCTTTTGGCGTATAATATTGCTGTTCTCAAGGGGACGGATGTAGATCAGCCGAGAAATTTGGCTAAAAGCGTAACCGTGGAATAAGTCGGCTCGCGAACGGAGAAGAATCGAAAGAGGAATATTCCGTTGAAAGGAACCTTGAATGAACTCCGAGGAGACGCGAAGAAGATTTTTCTCCAGGCGGTTTTAGCCGTAGACCCCAACAAGATTCTTTCCCCGCACATCTCCCTTCGTAAGAGCGTCCTGCGCATCGGGAAAAGGGCATATCCTCTCTCCCGCTTCGATCGAATTTTCGTGGCCGGAACCGGGAAAGCTTCCGTGGCCATGGCTGCCAACTTGGAAAAGATTTTGGGCTCGCGGATCACTGCCGGCTCAGTGAACGTAAAATACGGTCATGGCCAGAAGTTGAAGAGGATCCAGATCCAGGAAGCGGGTCATCCGTTACCGGACCTAAATGGACTGAAGGGAACGCAGGTGATGGTCAGGCTTCTGAGTAACCTCACGGAACGCGACCTGGTCATTTTCTTAATCTCCGGTGGCGGTTCAGCATTGCTTCCCTCACCTTTAGCCGGGATCACCCTGGAAGAGAAGCAAAGGGTAACGGACCTGCTCCTTAGCTGTGGGGCCACGATCCAGGAGATCAACGCCCTGAGGAAACACCTTTCCATTTTCAAAGGCGGCGGAGTGGCCAAGTTGGTCTATCCGGCCACTCTGATCGCCTTAATCCTCTCGGATGTAATCGGTGACCCCCTGGATGCCATCGCTTCCGGGCCGACCGTCCCTGACTCCACCACCTTTGATGATTGCGTGAGGATTCTGGACCGATATGAGCTTTGGGAAAAGGTTCCACCCTCTATCGCCGCGCATATTCGCGAGGGTTCGAGAGGGAAAAGGGAGGAGACCCTTAAAGAAGGGAACCGGGCCTTTGAGAAGGTCTACAACCTGGTCGTGGGAAATAATTTTTTAGCGGTGAAAGCGGCCCAAGAAAAGGCCCAAACCATAGGGTACCATACGTTAACGCTTTCTTCTCTGGTCGAGGGGGAAACGCGCGAGGTGGCCAAGGTTCACGCGGCCATAGCCAAGGAAGTCCTCCTTTCCGGGAACCCGATACCTCCACCGGCCTGCATTCTTTCGGGAGGGGAGACAACTGTGACCCTGAAGGGAAAAGGGAAGGGGGGGAGGAACCAGGAGTTTACCCTAGCCGCAGCCTTGGAGATTGCCGGGTGGAAAGAGATCGTCGTTTTGAGCGCGGGAACGGACGGCACAGATGGGCCGACGGATGCAGCCGGGGCGTTCGCAGATGGGGAGACCTTTGGCCGGGCAAGGGCGATCGGCTTAGACCCCTGGGCCTCCCTGAAAGAGAATGATTCCTATCCCTTCTTCGAAAAGCTGGGAGACCTCCTGATCACCGGCCCTACCGGCACGAACGTCATGGACCTGCGCATCATGATCGTTAAAAGACCGTCGGCTGGAAAATCAAAAAGCTAATCAAAAGGCCATGGATGTAAAAGTTGGCTGTTGCGGGTTTCCCAAAGCCAGGGGCAAGTATTATGAGCGCTTTAAGGTTGTGGAAGTGCAGCAGACATTCTATCAGCCACCAGCACCTAAGACCGTAGGGGGATGGCGGGCGGAGGCCCCAGCGGACTTTGAGGTCACCTTGAAAGCTTGGCAGTTGATTACCCATGAATCAAGGAGTCCCACCTACCGGCGCTTGTCCCTCTCCTGGCCGATGGGAAGGCTTGACCACTGCGGGTCTTTCAAGCCTACGGATGAAGTGCGATGGGCCTGGGACCGTACGCGGGACGTAGCTATAACCCTGAAGGCAAGGGTAGTGGTATTTCAAACCCCGGCCAGCTTCCAGCCCAGCCCATAAGGAAAAATTTAAAAAGTTTTTCCAAGAAGCAGACCGAGGAGATTTTCTTCTGGTCTGGGAACCCCGAGGACCCTGGGCCAGGGATGAGATTCAAGAACTTTGCCGGGAGTTGAATTTAATCCATGGCGTTGACCCCTTTAAAACCGACCCATCGTTCGGGGGGGTCCGCTATTTCCGTTTGCATGGGGTGACGGGGTATCGTTATCGCTTTCGCGAGGAGGATTTCGAGTTCCTCGGGGAAAAATGCCGGGGGGAATGTTACTGCCTATTTGTTGAGTGCCATGACATCGTGAACACTCACCTGTTTTTTAACGCAATTTGTAATCAAATTCCTCGACCTGCTTTTTGTCCAGGAAGAGTTTCAGTTTTTGCTCTTTGACATCGATAGTAGCCACCACGTATT
>Ga0315288_10000793_pt1 | contig 40207 bp, 31 predicted proteins | sample YL17G11_20_MG_FD_203454 | JGI IMG/M metagenome (GOLD analysis project Ga0315288, IMG submission 203454) | Sediment microbial communities from Yellowstone Lake, YNP, Wyoming, USA - YL17G11_20 | ecosystem: Environmental > Aquatic > Freshwater > Lake > Sediment | place: USA: Wyoming | collected...
GCCTGCACGGGACCAAGTGGCTGGAAATTCTAACAGCTCATGATAGATTTTCCACCACCTCGCGGCTAGAGTATCACACGCCAGCGATTTTCAGGAAGGTGCCATGTATCCGCGCCATCTCACTCACAACCTGCTCACCGCCCTCGGCGACACGCCGATCGTCGTGCTGCATGGCCCGCGCCAAGCCGGCAAGAGCACGCTCGCCCAGCAGCTCGCCGAGCACGGCCACCCTGCGAGATACATCACTTTCGACAACGCGACGTCGCTGGCGACCGCGAGAACCGACCCGACCGGATTCCTGGCGGGCGCTCAAGGCCCACTGGTGCTCGACGAGATTCAACGGGCGCCCGAGCTCGTGCTGCCCATCAAGGCCGATGTGGATCGCGACCGCCGGCCCGGACGGTTCTTGCTTACGGGGTCGGCCAACGTGTTGCAGTTGCCGAAGCTCGCTGATGCGTTCGTCGGGCGTATGGAGGTCCACACGCTTCTCCCGCTCTCGCAAGGAGAGATCGAAGGTGTGCGGGAGGGTTTCGTCGACGCGCTCTTTGCCGCGAAACTGCCGCCGTGGTCACACTCGGCAACTCCGAAAGTTGGCGCGCTTTCGAAGGCGGACCTCGGGCGGCGCATCTTCGCGGGCGGTTACCCCGAAGCCCTCGCACGTCGCGCCCCCGAGCAACGCCACCGGTGGTTCGAGTCCTACCTGAGCACGGTCATGCTGCGCGACGTTCGGGACCTCTCGAATATCGAGGGTCTGGTGGACCTGCCGCGCCTGCTGGTCGCGATCGCGGGTCGCGCCGGTGGGCTGGTAAACTACGCCGAGCTGGGGCGCGATGTCGGTCTGAACCAAATCACCGCCAAGCGCTATCTAACCCTCCTTACCGCGACGTTCGTCCTTCGGCCGGTGTTGCCGTGGTTCACAAACCGCATCAAACGGGTTGTGAAGAGCCCGAAGATGTACTTCGGGGACGCCGGCCTGCTCGCGCACGTACTCGGTGCAACGCCCGAGCGCTTCGGTACGGACGGGAAGCTGACCGGCACGCTCCTGGAGAACTTCGTCGCGACCGAGCTGCTGAAACAGATCAGTTGGAGCCGGGCGAAGCCGAGCCTGTGGCACTTTCGCGACCATCGCGGCAACGAGGTCGACTTCGTGCTCGAACCGCGCGTCGGCCGGCAAATTGTCGGCATCGAAGTAAAGAGCAAGGCCACCCTCGACGCCGACGACTTCCGCGGCCTGCGCATACTGGCCGAGGCCGCCGGCGATCGGTTCCACCGTGGCGTGCTCCTGTACACTGGCGTAGAGTCGCTGCCGTTCGGGAAGCAAATGCACGCGCTGCCCATCACGGCGTTGTGGCGGCTGGGGGCGGAACCCGTGTCGTGATTCATGCTCGGCTATACGCGAGGTACCCCAACAGGGCGATTTGGCAAGCGGGAGTAAGCCATGCGCAAACGCACGAAGAGTCCGGCCAAGCCGAAGATCGCGAAGCGCCGCTTGGCTGAGTTAATCGAAGAGGCGACCGTTGACTGCTACAACGATTCAGAGGCCAAGACGGGTTTTCTCACGGTGATCGAGGACCACTTGGCGATGCCATTCACGACGACCGTGCTGGGCGCCGAAGTTCAAGTCGTTGGCGTCGATATGCACGATGACGAGAGCGTCGTGGCCGTCTGCCGCCGCGGCAATGCGCGGCAGCGCATCCCGATTCTCGACCTGCCGCTGCCATCGCCCCCGCCCGCAGGCAGCGAGTGGATCGAAGCGTACCGGGCTTGGTTGAAGGGCGGCGGGTGAAGCGCGATGAGCGAGTATCAGTATTACGAGTTTCTCGCCATCGACCGGCCGCTTTCCGCCGCGGATACGCGCTGGTTGCGGAGCCTGTCCACGCGCGCGCAGATCACCTCGACAAGCTTCACGAACGAGTATCACTGGGGCGACTTCAAGGGCGATTCCCGTGAACTGATGAAGCGCTGCTTCGACGCACACGTGTACACGAGCAACTTCGGCATCCGCCGGTTCATGCTCAAGCTGCCTGCGGACGCGCTCGAACGCAGAGCGATCAAGGCGTACCGTGGCGATTGCGGCGTACAGTTCCGGGCCTTCTCGAATGGCATCGTGCTGGACTTCGCTGTTGACGAGGAGCCGGGCGAATGGGACGACGATGATGGCACGGCATGGATGGCGTCGCTCGCTCCGCTCCGAACTGAACTGCTGGATGGCGACTGGCGGAGCCTTTATCTGGCCTGGCTTTTGAACGTCCAGTACGACGTGCTTGCCCCGGACACGCGCGAGCCGCCGGTCCCTCCGGGGCTCGGAGCGCTCTCCGTGCCGTGCGAAGCTCTGGTCGATTTCCTGCACCTTGATCGGACCCTGCTCGCTTTGGCGGCCGAGCAGAGCCCGCCCCGTGTCGCCGCGGAGGTGTCGGAAGGCGACTGGCGTGTCTTTCTTGCCGACCTGACGGCGAGGGAGAGGGACGACCTACTGCTGCACCTCCTCATACACGACGACCCGGCGACGCGGCGAAACCTGCGGAAGCGACTCCGTAGCGGGGAATCGGGCTCTGCGGCGCCGCCTGGCGCGACGGAACACCCAAGAGCACCGCGCGGCCGGACGGTCGGCGAACTCTCAACGGAATGGCGCCGCCGCGTGGAGGTGGCAAGCAAGCGCGCTGCGGAAGCGGCGGCGCGCGAGCGCGCGCGTCAGGCCGAGGAGCAGGCCCGGGCTCGGCGCGAGCACCTTACCCAGGTCGCGGCACGCGGGGCTGCGGCGTGGGACGAGATTGAGTCGCTGATCCAATCCCACAATCCGAAGAACTACGACCGCGCGGTGATGTTGCTCACGGACCTGCGCGATGCCGCCGCTCTTGTAAAGAATGTCCACGAGTTCGCCGCGCGACTGGACGTGCTGCGTGCGGCGCATGCCTCCAAGCCAAGCCTGATCCGGCGCCTGGACGCCGCAGACCTGCGATGAAGTGGCCGGCCGGCGAATTGCCGTGTGCGCCCCGGATCACCGGCAAATCAAGACCGATTGACCAGCGGTCATTGAAACCGCAGGTTTTCGCATGTAAGCTACTGGCACGTTGAGCGTTGCGCTTTGTGGTGCCGAGGACGACAGTTTTGACCACAACCGCCGTGATCGGTCACGGAGAACAGCCAGAAGCGGCATAACTCGTTCATCAGACGTGACTTGCCACCGTAGCTCAGTCGGCAGAGCAGCGGTTTTGTAATTTCGAAAATACCCTCGCCAGACGCTGGGAACGCGGTTCCGAAACGCGCATTTTCTCCCGCATTTTCTCCGGCTGCGGCGCGGTTTCCCATACCGCTGCTCGGCTGATTGCGGGTTCGACCGCTCCGCCGACGCCTAATCCGTGAGCTGCCACACTGCGGGGACGGGGACCGCATACATGCCTGGACCGAACGGCAGGAGTTCCGTCCCGCCGTAGAGCAGAATGCCGCGATGGAAGCGATCGCCCACGGCTTCGGCCATGTGTTTGAATCCTTTGAAATCATCAGCCGTGATCGTCGCGCTCGACTTGACCTTAACGCCGACGATGCGGCCACCACCGCCTTCGAGCACCAAATCCACCTCAACGCCGGTGTGCGTGCGGTAGTGATACAGGCGTGGTTGCGCTCGGCTCCAGGTGGCTTCCTTCCGCAGCTCGGCGACAATCAGGTTTTCCAGAACGGGACCAAACGCCGATGGATCAGAAGCCAGGCGCTGGCGATCGGCCTGCATGAGATACACGAGTAGCCCGGTGTCGCACAGGTAGAGCTTCGGCGATTTCACCAGGCGGAGCCCGAGATTGCTGGACCAAGGGGGCAGCAATTGAACGAGAAACGTCATCTCCAGCAGCGTCAGGTAGCGCTTCAGCGTAGTCTGCGGCATCTGCACGCTGCGCGACAGGTCGGCGTAATTCAGCAGCCCACCGGTCCGGGTGGCCAGGAGGGCGAGCAGGTTCGGCATTGCCGTGAGCCCCTCGATATTCGCCAGCTCGCGCACGTCCCGCTGCAGGATGGTGTCGAGATAGGATGAGAACCAGCTTCGCCAGCGCGCTTCGTCGTGACGCTGGATGAGTTCGGGAAAGCCGCCGCGCACCGTGCGATCAACAAGCGGGAGCCCCTTCCTGGCGAAGGTCGCGTGCTTGAGAGATTTCGCCGCGAACAGCCGGTCGATGAAGCTCTCGCGCACGCCCTCAATCTCACCTTGCGACAGCGGCCAGAGCGTCTGAATATCCATACGGCCGGCGAGCGAGTCGGACAGGCGCGGAACCAGAAGGATGTTCGCCGACCCCGTCAGAAGGAACCGCCCCGGCTTGCGATTGCGATCCACGGACGCCTTGATCGCAAGGGCCAGCTCAGGCACGCGCTGGACCTCGTCAATTACGACCGGCCCAGCCAGGCTATCGATGAAGCCGTGCGGGTCATTCTGCGCCGTGGCACGCACGGCCGGATCATCAAACGTAACGTAGTCGGCTGGGTGCTCCGTCCGGGCGATCTCACGGACGAGCGTGGTCTTGCCCGTCTGCCGGGCGCCATGGACCAGGACAACGGGCGTATCGGCCAGTGCAGCCAAGACGTTCGGGGTAATGTTCCGCCGTAGCATGGATGAAATATAACCACCTGGTGGACGAATTTCAACCACCCGCCGGCGGGACAGATGTGAGGCCCCAGCATCGGAGCGCGCCGGGCCGCTCCGGGTTGGGGCCTCACACGCTCACCGGCTCAGCGGGGCCGGGTCAGCGGACGTGTCCGAGGACAGCCCGCGCCAAGCCACTCGGTCAACTCGTTGCGCCGCCAGCGGACCAGCGCACCGAGCTTCACTGGCCGCGGCATAAGCCCTGCATCCGCCAGTCGGTAGACGTGACGTGCCGAGCACGTGAGCATCGCACTCACCGCTTTCACATCGAGAAGGGCAGCGGACACATCATCCTCCTGCGGTCTGGGTTTCGCTTCGGTAACGGACGGGTTCATGCAACGACCTCCTTTGATGTGCGTCCTGGCGAGCACGCTGCTCACCATCCGACCGTGTGTTACGAATCGTCGGGGTATGTTGACAAGCCCAGGCATTTCGTAACTGCTGCTCGCCGGCGGGCGGATAGAAACGTCCACACTTGGCAGCAACTGGGGACGTTTTTGGCCGACGAGGGTCGCCAGCGTGATCGGCCGCGGCGTGCCGGCGACAGGGCGAAGATCCATTTTTCTGTTGATTTTTTATAAGCTCTGCTTAACAATACTAGGGGACGCCGTATCGGTCAAGGAAATCCCCGTGAAAAACCCTGGCAAATCAGGCAGGAACCCACCCACGAAACGGCCAATGTCGAAGTGTCAGCCCCAGATCGCCGTCAGGGAAGTCGAGACACGCTCTCGGAATGAGCCGCCGCACCCGCAGACCCGCGGACGATCGCTGAGGATGACGGTTGCGACGCGACCACTGACGCTGGAGGAGCAGCGTCGTTTCGAGGGTGCCCTGGATCTCTTACTCGCCGAGCTAGTTCGCCGTGAAATCGCCAGGGCCACGAGCGTGCCATGAAGGAGAAAGACCTACAAGGAAAACGGTTCGTCGGATTGCTGCGTTGCAGCACGATCGGCCAGGCTGATACGAGCATCGTTGATCAGCACCGTCTGCTCGACGCCTTCGGCCGCGAGCATGGACTCGTCCCCGTCGATTACGTCGAATTAGACGGCGTGTCTGGCTCGCTCCCTGGCAACCGAAGCGACATCCAGCAACTCATCACCCGCAAACAGACCAAGGACGATTTCGACCTTTTGCTCGTCCAGGACACCAGCCGTTTTACGCGCGCGGGGACGCAACACGCCCATCGCCTGGAATCCGAGCTGAATGCGGCAGGCATCGAACTGGTTTACGCCACGGGGGCCATCCCGCCGGGCGACGTGGGCGACCTGGTAAAGAGCATCTACGCCTACTCCGATCAGCATCACGCCCGCGCCATCTCGTTCGCGGCAACCCGCGGGGCCATGTCTTCGATTTTGGACGGTCGCTCGCCGTATTGCCGCAGACCCCCCTTCGGTATCGACCGCCTCTACGTCGCTGCGGACGGGACGCCATCCCACATCATTCGCAACCTGCCTGACGGCGGGCAACTCAAGCTGGCGCCCGACCGCCGGACCGTCCTTGTCAGATTCGAGCCCAACGAGCGGCGCGGCGGGCGCAACCACTACAACAAGCAGAAACAGGAGCGGATTATCCTCGTCCCCGGCGACGACGCCCGCGTGGCTGTCGTTCGGCAGATCTATCGGCGGCATTTTGTGGACGGCTGGGGGGCGGCCCGCATCGCCGAAGAATTGAACATCGCGGAAGTGCCGTCCGCGGAAGGTCGGCGGTGGGTAACAGGAGTCGTCCGTGACATCCTGGGAAACCCGATCTACGTGGGTCGCGGTATCGCCAACCGCCATACGAGCGGCATCTACCACATGCGTGGCGCCGACCGCCCGCTTGAAGCTAAGCATGACAAGCGTGAAATGTATGAGCGCCGGCGACCGCCAACCCACGCCCGGCCGCAATCGGATTGGGTCGTTCAGGATTACCCCGCCCTGCTCGGCATACTGCCTCCCGAGATCAGGGAGTTGGCCGCAGCCAAGCAGCAGGCGCGCCTGCATGCTCAGGCCAGCGGCGAGCGGCGTAAGCCCAACCGCGACCGCCACCGCGAGACGAGCTTCTTCCTGAAGGGCATTCTGCGGTCAAAGCAAGGCGACGAGCCCATGACGGGGACGACGACCGGCAAGCGGGGTATTCGCAAGCGCTACTACCGCGTCCCGCGTGCCTACGCCAGCCCAGACGGCAACCGCATCCTTCGCCGTCTGATTCCTGCCGAGCCGGTTGAGCAGGCCGTAATCGAGATCGTGCGTCGGACGCTCCTGGAAACGCCCGACCTCCGCAGCCGAATCGAGCGGCAGGTCAGGTCGCAGTTGAAGGCGGCGGCGACCGACGCTGGTCAGTTAGCCGAGCTAACCGCGGAGCGGGACGCCCTTCGCCGTAAGCTGGAGTTTGTCGTGGATTCGTTCGACGCGGATATGAAAGATCTGGCCGAGCGGAAGGTCGGCGAGTTGCGCGCTCAGCTCCGGACGATCAACGACCGCGTCGCCCACTGCCGACCTGCGGTGGCCCTGACCGATTCACAGGTCGCCGAGCGAGTGGACGCCGTCGCCGCAGCGATCGAAAACCTGGCCGAATCGCTGGGGACGGCGCCGCCCCCGACGCTGCCCGGGCTGCTCCAGGCGATCATTGGCCGGCTCGCCGTTGACCTGGAAACAAGAGAAGTCGAGTTAGAAGTCGCGCTGCCTGCCGACGCTGACCCCGCGATGTGGCTCGATGGCGAGTTTGCTTGCAGACCAGCCAACGAGCCACACCCTTATCCGCGGGTAATTGTCGCGGCATTCAAGGCGAAATGGGACTGCTCTGCCCGACGATACAGCAGCCCCGAGCTTACCATACGGGGGACGGCTGCCTGATTTCGTTTGTTTCCGACTGTCCTACCTGCCGCAATACCGCCCGCGGAAATGGCAGAGCATCAGGTGTTCCACGGTTTTCTCGTCGAGGGCGGTGATCGGTGCGTTCGGCGCGCTCGGTTCGAAATGGAACAGGATGTCGCCGCGGGAACGGGTGACGACCGCGCGGCCTAGGTGGGCGGCGCCGGCGACCAGGTCGCGCGTGGCGTGCTTGGTTCGTAGCTGAATTACCACCACCTGCTCGCGGCCCAGTTCGCGCAGCGATGCAGGGCGGAAGATGGCCACCGTGTCGGGGGCAAGGGTTGACGGCGCCGGCGCAAACCTAAAGGCTCGCATCCCATCCACCACGCCTGGCACCCAGATCCGCTCGGAAGCGCTCGGGTTCGGCGGCTTGTTCAGGTTGATCCGCGGCGCCCACGCCTCCAGCGGGATCGGCCGAGCCACGCCGAAGTCGGTCTCCAGCGCGCCGCGGTCCACCGTCCCCTCCTTCAGATAGTCCCCGAACGCCGGGCGGAGCACGCCTGCCTCCCCGCGTTCCCGCAGCAGGCGGAGCAGCTTGCGCGATACGGGGCCGCGGCCGACCTCCACGGTTGAGATCAAGCTCTGGCTGACGCCCAGCCGCTCGGCGAATTCTTGCTGGCTGAGCTGGAGCCGCTCGCGGTAGGCCCGGAACACCTGTCCGGCGATGTCGCTCATGGGGGCATTCTGGCGGGCGGCGGGCCGGCTTTCAACAAAGATCCGATTTACTGTTGACTTTTGATAAATGATTGTTAAGGTGGTAGCGGTCTTTTGGGCCGCGCGCGGGCGTCGCGGGGCCTGTAGCGGCGGGCGCCGGCCCAAGTGGGCACGGGACGGCGTAAACGGCCCTCGGCGGCGCCGCGCCGCCTGAAACAGTGGAACGGAGCGCAATACGTGAGTGCTGAAGCCCAATCACCAGCGGGTGGGTCGGACAATCCCATCGTCGGTCGCGATTTCATCACCGCCGCGGTGCAGGCCGCGGTGGATCGGGAACCCGCGGAGGAGCACGAGCTGATCAAAGGCGAGCCGCTGCTGTCCGAGTATCTTCGCTGCGGGGTGCTCGAAATCCTGGGCAAGCTCGCGCTGGCGGGGGCCGGCCACGAGCTGATCGAGAACGTCGCCGAGGACATGTTCAGGTTGGTGGACGTAGCCGCCACTTCGACGCGCGACGCCTACCGAGCCCTGCTGAACGATTTCCTGCCTGAGAACGGAGCCAATGATCAGGCGCCGCCCGGCGACGTATTGCCGACCGATCCCCAAATCTGAGTTTGCTCCCTGTGAGGACATGCCATGGCGCGAAGCGCATTTTTCTCTGACGACTTGATGACCGACCTGCTCGCGGGGCGCCGCTGCCCGAAATGCGAAGTGCCCGACATGCCGCTCATCGTGTTCGACCCCGAGGTCGTTGAATGCAACAACATGATCGAGCTGAAGTTCCGGACCATGTGCGGGTGCGGCTCGCGCGCGACCATGAGCCTCACGTTGCCCGTGCTGATGCTCGGCCTGGTGCTCGCACGGGACGCCCTGCGCAGGATGGCCGCACGGCCCGACACGCCCTATGTGCCGCAGATGATTCAGCCCAAACCGTCGGGGCTCTTTCGGGAATTGATCCGTGGATACACCGACCTGATTCGCGCGCTGCCGGGCGGCTCGCTGGCTCCGACTCCGGCCGATCAGGCGGCGCTGGAGATGAACGAACCCGAGTGGCGGGACTTTCTGCACCGGATGGAGCTGGGGCCAGACGACAGCCAGCCGGCCAAGTCGTAGCCGAGCCGCCCGCGCGGGTCGCGCCCGCAGGAGAGAATCATGCAGCGACCCCTTGTATTGCAGCCCGATGTCGTCGGCACCTACCTGACGGGCTACCGCTGCCGAGGGTGCGGCGGTCTCACCCACCCCCTCTACGTCCGCTACCCGACGATCAGGCTGACCGAGACCACGGCCGAGCTGCTGTATCCGGTGTTCTGCGGGTGCGGGCGCCGTGGCTGCGTGCCGATCAGAATGCCCATTCTGCTCTTCGGCTACGTGCTGGCCCGCACGCACAGTCTGGAAGCATTCCTGCGTGCCGACCGGTCGCAGGCCCGGATGTTCGTCTCCCCCGGCCCGTCGCCCATGTTCGAACGCATTGTGGTGGACTTCGGCGCCGTCGTTACCGCCTACAAGGGCGAGCTTGGACGGGTGCCTACCGATTTGGACCGCAGCAAGTTCGGGCTCAGCGAGACCGAGTGGCCCGATTTCTTGCGCCGGCTGGGGTTCGGGGGCGACACCGAAACACCGCTGAATCCATGAGTAATGCGCAAAACGCTGACGCGTCGCGCCGCTGGCGCGCCGGTTGCAGAGAGAACCTGCGGCAAGGAGAACGACATGCGATCCACGACCACGAAGGCTCGGCTCGCGAACGACGGCGCGCCGGAAACAACGACCATCCAGTGTCCCAAATGCGAATTCGAGTTCCCGCTTAGCGAGGCGCTGGAGCAGCAGATCGCCGCGCGGCAACGCCGCCAGTTGGAAGGCGAGCTGCGGAAGAGGGAGCGGGAACTGCAGACCCAGGCCCAGGAGATTGCGGCGCAGGGCGAAGCCGTGAAGCGAGCGCGGGAGGCGCTGGACAAGGAAGTGCAGAGGCGCCTGGCCGCCGAGCTGAAAAAGGTCGCCGCGGAGGAGCAGCGCAAGGCGACCGAGGCGCTCGCGGTCAAGATGAAGGACCTGGAACGCGCGGTCGCCGAGAAGACCGAGAAGCTGATCGCCGCCGAGAAGGCGGAACTGGAGTTCCGCAAGGAACGCCGCGAGCTGGAGGAACAGAAGCGCACGCTGGAACTGGAGAAGGCCCGGCAGCTCGATGAGGAGCGGGAGCACATTCGCGCTGAGACACGCAAATCGCTCGACGACGAGTTCCGCCTGAAGGAAGCCGAGAAAGACAAGCAGATGGGCGACTTGCGCCGGCAGATTGACGAATTGCGTCGCAAGGCCGACCAGGGCTCGCAGCAGACGCAGGGCGAGGTGCTGGAGCTGGGGCTTGAGGCCGCGCTGCGCGCCTGTTTCCCGCAGGATCGGATTGAGCCGGTTGCGAAGGGCGCGCACGGTGGCGACGTGCTGCAGCGCGTCCACGACGCCCGCGGAACGTTCTGCGGCACCATCATCTGGGAGACGAAGCGCACCAAGGCATGGAGCGACGGCTGGATCGCCAAGCTCAAGGACGACCAGATCGCCGCCAAGGCCGAGCTGGCGGCGCTCATTAGTGCAGCCATGCCCAAGGACCTGGACGGCTTCGGCTGCCGCGAAAACGTCTGGGTCGCCCCGCCCGCCCTGGCGGTCGGGCTGGCCGGCGCCCTGCGCACCATGCTGATCGAGACTGCCACCGCCCGCCGGGCTGAGGAGGGCAAACAGGAAAAGATGGAAGTCCTCTACGGCTACCTGTCCGGCCCGGAGTTCAAGCGGCGGGTCGAGGCGATCGTCGAGTCGTTCCAGGCCATGCGCGAGGGGCTGGAGCAGGAGAAGCGGGCCATGACCCGCATCTGGGCAGCGCGCGAGAAGCAACTCGACCGTGTGATCAACAACACGGTCGGCATGCACGGGGATCTGGCGGGCATCATCGGCCGGGCTTTGCCCGCGATCGAGAGCCTGGAGCTGAAGGCGCTCGGCAACGGTCAGGACACGGACGAAATGGCCTGACGCCGGCATGCTTCCGGAGTGCATGTAATCGAGGTATCCCACGATGAAAAAACGTAAATCGACCCCGGCCGCCGCCGAGCCGCTACAGATCTCCGCCAAACGTGTTGGCGAATTGGCGCTGTCGAACTGCTGCGAGCGCTGCATCTGGCTCAAGCTGCGGCTGTGGAACTCGCTGCCATACCAGTGCTTCCCCGGCATCTTCTCCTCAATCGACTCGGTGTCGAAGCGCACGACGGAGGCGCATTGCGATGAGGCCGGCAAGCTGCCAGAGTGGCTGGCCGAACTCGGCGCGGTCGGCTACCGGAAGCCGCCGCACTGGTCGCAGTTTCGCCGGCTGGTCGCCGAGCACAACATCATGCTGACCGGTGCGCCGGATGGCATCCTGGTGCGCGCCGACGGCAGCCATGTGATCGTGGATTACAAGACCGCCAAGCTGACGCATGGTCAGGACGAGTTGTTTCCGCTCTATCAGGTCCAGCTCAACGGCTATGCGTTCATAGCCGAGCAGTGCGGCTTCGCGCCGGTCGGCGCGTTGGCGTTGATCTACATGGAGCCAGGCACGGACCCACCCGGCGGGCACGCGCAACTCTGCCGTGTGGACGGTTTCCAGATGGGGTTCGTTGCCCGCATCGTCAACGTCGAGCTGAACACCGCGATGCTCGATCCGCTCCTGGCCCGCGTCCGCGCCCTGCACGATCGCCCCGACCCGCCGCCGGGCCGGCCGGGATGCGAGGATTGCCGGCGCGTGGACAAGCTTGCCCGGACCGCGCTACCGAGCGAGGCGCAGCCGGGCTCGCAGCCGCCTCCGCGCGAGTGGACGAAAATCGAGGAGTTCCCCGAACTCGTCCGACGGCAGATCGCCCGTCACCCGAAGTTTGCCAAGATCCAGCCCGAGTGGATCGTTGCCTATGGCGCCAATCACAGCCGCCGTCCCGACGAACATCGGCTTTACTGTCTCAGCGGCGAGCGCGAGCCGGAGTCGTTCACGGCCTGCGCGCACTATTTCGTGCAGGTCAGCCTGAGCGATTGGAACATCATGACCGACCGCGAGAAGGATGAATTGGTTCACCACGTGTTGATGCGCATCGATCCGGACAAGCCGGAAGAGGGTCGTGTCTTGGGGCGAAAGTCAGAACCTGTAGCAAATCGCCGGCGCGAGGAGGGTACCTAGCCCTGCGGGTCTGTGCCCGGATCTTCCGCGACTGCGCGCCGCCTCTGCGAAGTCTTACCTTTCTTCGGCACCGCTGCCAAAGCGGCGAGGCGGACGCCCATCTCGGTGTCCTTCCATAGCTCGAAGTGCGCGCGTTTGATCGACTCGACACACGTCAACACTGTCGCGAGCACGTCCTCGTGAACCCCCTGAACCACGCCGGTCGGCGCGCCCGACAACGCGAGCCGGCCCGCCGTGGTCGCCAGGCTCTCAGCCACGAACATCGCGAGGGCGGGTTCGCTCTTCGCGAGGGTTTGAAGCGCCGTCTGCGGGCCTTGCTCAGCAACGCTACTTCGCGCGCTCGCAATGGTTTGCGGTTCAATGAGCATCGCGTCGTTGTTCATGTCGGTCGTTCGTCCTAAGCCGAGGGAGCCGCTGCGGACACCCGGCCCAGTCATTGGCAACGTGCGTGCCACTGCGGCGAACCGCGTTCCGGGCACGTAATAAACCGCCCTTGTGCATGCATGGGGGGCGCAATACAATTCGGTTTGTATCTTCACAAGAGGAGTGGTGCATGTCGCGGCTGCGTGTGTTGGTGTCGTGGGTAGGGCATGCGGACCTCCGCGGGTTTGCATCTGAACTGCCGCCCACCGAACGCGACGCACTGCTGAAGGTCGTGGGGACAAGTCCGGCGGAGGGACCGGGACCGATCAAGACGCTGCTGAACGCAGAGCACTTCGACGAGGTCCACCTGCTGAGCAACTACGGATCACGGTGGGATCGTCCCTACGGCAATTGGCTCGGCTGCAAACCCAAGATACACCGCGTCGAGCTGAACAACCCGACCGACTACGCCCGGATCTTCGAGATCGTCAGCCAGGCGTTGCCTGCGATCGTGGCCGGGCGGCCCGTCGATCTGAACATTCATCTAAGCCCTGGAACGCCGGCCATGACCGCGATCTGGCTGTTGATGGGCAAGACCAGGTTCCCGGCGACTTTCTACCAGACGCACAAGGGGCGGGCCTGGAAGACCGAGATTCCGTTTGATATCGCGGTCGATTTCGTTCCCGAGCTTCTGAAGGCGCCCGACGCCCACCTCCAGCAGTTGGCCGCTCAGAGCCCAGGCGAGGTGCAGGGATTCCAGCGTATGGTCGGCGACAGCCACGCGATTCGCCTGGCCGTCGGCCGTGCTCGTCGCGCCGCGCTTCGCCACGTGTCGGTGCTCCTAGTCGGTGAAAGCGGCACGGGCAAGGAGATGTTCGCCCGAGCGATCCATGCCGCCGGCGCCCGCCATGAGAAGCCGTTTGTCGCCATCAATTGCGCGGCGATACCGCGGGAGCTGCTTGAGTCGGAGCTTTTCGGCTACGTCAAGGGCGCGTTCACCGGCGCGAGCAAGGACAAGGATGGCGCCTTCGGCCAAGCCAACGGCGGCACGCTGTTTCTCGACGAGGTCGGCGAATGCGATGCGTCGATGCAGGCCAAGCTGCTTCGCGTCCTCGAACCGCCGCAGGGAGGCGGCCCCTGCGACCGAGCGTTCAGACCGGTCGGCGCGACCGCCGAGCAGCGCACTGACGTGCGGATCATCGCGGCCACGAATCGCGACCTGGTCGGCGAGGTGAACGCGGGACGGTTCCGCGAAGACCTCTATTACCGGCTCGCCGTGATTACGGTCGCCGTCCCCCCGCTGCGCGAGCGGCGGTCTGACATCCCGAAAATCGCCGAGCACCTGCTCGACCGGATCAACCGCGAGTTTGCCAGCCAAGATTCTGGCTACCAGCACAAATCATTTTCTGCTAGTGCAAACGAGTTTGTGAAACGGTTTGACTGGCCCGGAAACGTTCGTCAGCTCTACAACGCCCTGCTGCAGGCGGCGACGATGGCGGACGGTCCGACCATTGAACGATCCGAGATCGCCGCGGCGGTGGCCACCGTGCCCGGCCAAGGCCACGTGAGTATCCTGGAGCGCCCACTGGGCGACGGTTTCGACCTGGAAACGCACTTGGCCGAGATTCAGCGGCACTTTCTTCGCCGCGCCATGCAGGAGAGCAACGGTGTGAAGACGCGCGCGGCCCGGCTGCTCGGCATGAAGAACTACCAGACGCTCGATGCACAACTCAAGCGGCTGAACGTATCGTGGAGGACCGGTGGTAAGTAGCAGACCACGCATTTTCCCGCGCCGGCAGGTGCTGGCACGCCCCTTGCAGACTGGCTGGGCGTGGAAACCCCCGCAACACAGGCCGGCACGAGTTCTTGGTCCCGCGGCGACGACCGACGGTTCGGTGCGTTCGCTGCCCAGCGACAGCACGGGCTGGATGGGATGAAGTCGGCGAATTTCGAATTTCTGCGACCCAACTGGAAGGAACTCGCCCTGCTCGGCGGGTTCGCCGAGCAGTATGTTCACGCCGACCCCCCCAGCGCGGCTGTGAAACTCCGGTCATTTGCCGAGCAGGTCGTTGAGTTCATCTGGTACAAAGCACGGCTCCCGCAGATCTACCAGGCCAACCTCAATGACAAACTGAGCGAGCCCAGTTTCCAGTCGGTAGCGCCGCGCGTGGTCGTGTCGAAGCTGCATGCGCTGCGGCTTCACGGCAACAAGGCCGCCCACGGCGAATCGATATCCAACCGAACGGCGACATGGCTGCTGAGCGAGGCGTTCGAGCTGGGGCAGTGGCTATTCATCGCTTACGGCGGCGGTTCCAAAGCCCAATGCCCAACGTTCGTTGCGCCGGCGCCGGGAGCCACTGACGACTCCAAGTCGCAGCTCCGCCGCGAGAAGAAGGTGATCCTGGAGCGGTTGGCCGCCCAGGAAGCCGAGATGCAGAAGCTGCTGGCGGAGCTGGAGGCCGCCCGCACTACGGCGCGCGCCGCCGAGGCCACTGTTGCCGAGCTGCAGGATACGCTGGCGGTGGGCCAGGCCGCGGCTGACGCACTCAACTTCGACGAAACCACGACGCGAAAACGACTGATCGATGAACAGCTCGTGTCCGCCGGCTGGGATGTCGCTCCGAATGGCAGAAGCACGGTGAGCGTGCAGCAGGAATGCGAGGTCCCCGGTCAATCCACGTCGAGCGGAATCGGCTACGCCGACTACGTATTGATGGGCAGCGATGCCAAGCCGCTGGCGGTGATTGAGGCCAAGAAGACCGCGCGCGACGCCGAGGCTGGCCGCACACAGGCGAAGGAATACGCGGACGGCTTGGAGCAACAGCACGGTCAACGTCCGATCGTCTTCTACACGAACGGCTTCGACATCTGGCTCTGGAACGATGCCGAGCACGAGCCGCCGCGCAAGGTGTTCGGCTTCTACAGCAAGGACAGCTTGGAATACATGTTGTTTCGCCGGCAGTATCCGCTCGCGCCATCGAAAATTACGCCCGATCCGACGATCGCCGGGCGGCTCTATCAGATCGAGGCCATCAAGCAGGTGATCGAGCGCTTCGCCGGAAAGCACCGCAAGGCGCTCCTCGTTCAAGCGACGGGCACGGGCAAGACGCGGGTCGCGGTGTCGCTTTGCGAAGCGATGATCCGCGCGAAGAGGGCGCGCCGCATTCTGTTCCTGTGCGATCGCCGCGAGCTGCGCAAGCAGGCGTGGAACGTCTTCAAGCAGTTCATCCCACAGGAGCCGCGCACCATCGTGTCCGCCAACACGTCGCAGGATCGCGACAAGCGGATCTACCTCGCGACGTATCCGGCCATGATGAAGTGCTACGAAAGTTTCGATGTGGGCTTCTTCGACCTGCTCATCGCCGATGAATCACACCGCAGCATCTACAACCGCTACCGCGACCTGCTGCGCTACTTCGACGCTTACGCGGTCGGGCTCACCGCCACGCCGCGTAAGGACCCGCTCGGGAACAGCCTGATTTCACGCAACACCTACGAACTCTTCGACTGCGAAGACGACAACCCGACGGTGTTCTTCAGCTACGCGGATGCGCTAAACGCGGACCCGCGCTACTTGGTGCCGTTCCAGGTCGAAGAGCACACAACCGACTTCCTGCGGCGGGGCATCAAGTATTCGCAGATGTCGCCTGAACAGCGGCAACAGCTCGAAGAGCAGGAGGCGGTGCCCGAGGCGGTCGAAGCCGAGCAGAACGACGTTGATCGATACATCTTCAACAAGGACACGAACCGCAAAATCCTGCGAAACCTCATGGATCGCGGGCTGCGCGACGCCTCCAGCACCCGCGTCGGCAAGACGATTATCTTCGCGCGCAACCACAATCACGCCGTCCTGCTGCAAAACCTGTTCGACGAGCTGTTTCCGCAATACGGCGGCAACTTCTGCCGCGTGATCGACAATTACGACCCGCGGGCGGAGGACCTGATCGACGATTTCAAAGGTGTAGGCAGCAACCCCGAGCTGACCATCGCGATCTCGGTCGATATGCTCGACACCGGCATCGACGTGCCCGAGATCGTCAACCTCGTGCTCGCCAAGCCGGTCTACTCTTACATCAAGTTCTGGCAGATGATCGGGCGCGGCACGCGCCTCTGCCCGAACCTGTTCGGCCCGGGGCGCGACAAGACCCACTTCGTGATCTTCGACCACTGGGGGAACTTCGACTATTTCGAGGAGCAATACAAACCGGCCGAGGCCAGCCCACCGAAATCGCTACCGCAGCGCCTCTTCGAGGCCCGCATGAAGCTGGCGGAAACCGCGCTCCAGCGTCAGGACACGGCCGCGTTTGACCTTGCAATTTCCCTGATGCACAAGGACATCGCCGACCTGCCCGATCGCAGCATCGTGGTCCGCGAAAAGTGGAAGCAGGTCAAGACCGTGCAGCGCGAGGACGTGCTCAAGCAGTTCGACGCCGCCACGAAGGGCGTGCTGCAACAGGATATCGCCCCGCTGATGCAGTGGCGCAACATCGCGGGGCACGAGGCCGCGTATCAGTTCGACCTGCGCATGTGCCAGGCGCAAGCCGAGCGCCTGCGCGCCGCCAGCCGCTACGACGACCTGAAGGACGACATCCGCGGGCAGATTGAGCAGCTTCAGATGAACCTGAGCCAGGTGCGGGCCAAGGAAGACGTGATCACCGAGGCGCGCAACCCCTTGTTCTGGGACAAGGCGACGATCGCCGACCTGGAACGTATCCGCGTCGAGCTTCGCGGGATCATGCACCTGCGCCAGCCGTCCGCGTCCACCACGCTGCCGCCGAAAGTCATCGACGTGGCCGAGGACGACGCGCTCATCGAGCGCAAGACGCACACGGTCAAGCTCGAAGGGCTCGAACTGGCCGCGTATCGCGATCGTGTCGAGAAGGTCCTGCGCAACCTGTTCGACCTCAACCCGATCCTGCAGCGCATTCGCGCCGGCGAACCGGTCAACGAGGACGATCTGCGCACCCTCACGTCGCTCGTGCTGACCCAGGACCCCACCCTCGACCTGACCGACCTGCTCGACTACTACCCTGAAACCGCTGGCCACCTTGACCTGGCGATCCGCCAGATCATCGGGCTTGACGGGCAGGCCGTTCGGCGGCGCTTCGAGCACTTTGCCCAGACGCACCCGGCGCTCACCGCCCAGCAGGTGCGGTTCCTGGACATGCTCCAGAACCACATCGCCCATTACGGCAGCATCACGGTCGAGCGGCTGTATGAGGCGCCGTTCACGACGCTGCACAGCGACGGGCTCGACGGCATCTTCACCGACGAGCGCACCGCGCAGGAGCTGCTCGACATCATCGAGACCTTCACCGCAGCCAAACCGCAAGGAGGCGCGTCCCAGTGATTTCCGAACTCAAGAGCCAGGTCAACAAGCTGTGGGATGAGTTCTGGACCGGCGGCATCAGCAACCCGCTCACGGTCATTGAGCAGATTTCCTTCCTCATGTTCACACGCCTGCTCGACATGGCCGCCACGCGCGAAGAGAAGAAGGCCGGTCGCACGGGCCAGTCCGCGCGGACGCCGTTCGACGGCCCCACCGACCCGCGCCGCTGGCAGAACTTCAAGAAGCTCGGCGGCAAGGAGATGCTGCCCCTCGTGCGCGACGAAGTCTTTGCCCATATTCGCAAGCTCGGCGAGAAGCCCAACGGCGAGCGCACCGCCTTCGGCCGCTACATGCAGGACGCCCAGCTCCTGATCCAGAAGCCCAGCCTGCTCGTCTCCGCGGTCGAGATGATCGACAAGCTCCCGCTCGAAAAGGGCGACGTGAAGGGCGACCTGTATGAATACCTGCTCTCCAAGCTGACCACCGCCGGGATCAACGGCCAATTCCGCACGCCCCGGCACATCATCCGGCTGATCGTGGATCTCATCGAGCCGCAGCCGACCTGGCGGGCCGGCGATCCGGCCTGCGGCACCGGCGGCTTCCTGGTCGCAGTCAAGGAATTCCTGCTGCGCCACTGGTCGTCGAAGCAGGGCATCATCGCCCAACTCGACGAAAACGGCCGGCCGGTCATCGGCGACGACGGTCAGCCCGCCGTCATCTACACCGGCGACAAGCTGGAGCCCTACCGCGCGCACATCCAGCGCGACATGTTCTACGGCTTCGACTTCGACATCACCATGCTGCGCATCGCCGCCATGAACATGATGTTGCACGGCGTCGATAATCCGCACATCTACTACCAGGACACGCTCAGCAACTCGTTCCCCGCCAGCACGATCCCCGAGGTCCGCCGGGCGGCGACCGAGTATTTCGACCTGATCCTCGCCAACCCGCCCTTCAAGGGCGCGCTGGACCATGCCGACGTGCATTCGTCGCTGACCGGCAAGGTCAAGACCCGCAAGACCGAGCTGCTGTTCCTCGTGCTCATGCTGCGCATGCTCAAGCTCGGCGGGCGCTGCGGCGTGATCGTGCCGGACGGCGTGCTGTTCGGCTCGTCCACCGCCCACCGCGCCCTGCGGCAGATTCTGGTGGACGATAACCAACTCGACGCGGTGATCAAGCTCCCGGCCGGCGTATTCCGGCCCTACGCCGGCGTCTCGACCGCCGTGCTGCTGTTCACGAAAGGTGGCAAGACCGAGCACGTCTGGTTCTACGACGTGGTCAACGACGGCTTTTCGCTCGACGACAAGCGCGACCCGATTGAAACAACCGACCTCCCGGACGTGCGAGCACGCTGGGCGAAGCGGAACCCCAAGAAGGACACCGATCGCAAGGACAAGGCGTTTTTCGTGCCGCTGGCCGATATCCGCGAGGCGAATTACGACCTGTCGATCAACCGCTATAAGGAAACCGTCTACGAGGAGCCAAAATACGACCCGCCAAAGACGATCCTCAAGCGGCTCAGCAAACTGAATCAGCAGGAAGCGGCGGACTTGGCCGAACTGGAGGGGATGCTGAAGTGATGGTCTCCGCGAAACACAATGGCGTGATGGTCCCGGTTCCACTTGGCCAAGTGGGTGAGTTTCGAGCCGGATTCGGCTTTCCTGTCGCCTTGCAGGGGCGTCGCGAGGGGCGCTACCCATTCGCCAAGGTTGGTGATATTTCGAAAGTGGCGCGCGCGGGCGGGCGAGAAATTGCCGACGCGGAGCACTACGTCAATGATGAGGATCTCCCGCTCCTCAAGGCGAAGCCGTTGCCTGCCCACTCAATCGTGTTTGCGAAGATCGGCGAGGCGATCAGCCAGAACTTTCGCGCGCTCACGACGCGCGAAATGCTTATTGACAACAACACGATGGGATTCGTGGCCGATCGCTCGCGTCTCGACATCCGGTATGCGCTGCACTTCTTTTTGCGGCTCGATCTGTATCGGCATACTGACGCGACCACGGTCCCAGCGATCCGGAAGTCCACGCTCGAATCAATACCGATCCCGCTGCCGTTCCCTGACGACCCAAAGCGAAGCCTGGCCGAGCAGAAGCGCATCGCGGCGACTTTGGACAAGGCGGACGCCATCCGCCGCCGCCGCCAGGAAGCCGCCCGCCTCGCCGACCAGCTCATCCCGAGCCTGTTCTTCGAGTCTTATTCGCGGTATTTCGCACCGCGGCCAGTGGGCAAATTGGTCTCGCTGGAGGACGGCTGCGAGCAGATTACCGATGGCGTGCACATCACGCCGACATACGTTGAACAGGGAGTCGCGTTTCTTCGAATCACCGACATCAAGAACGGCACGGTCGATTGGTCAACCGTCAAGCGCATTCCACGAGCCGAGTATGCGGAGATTACTCGCAAGTCCCGCCCGCGCAAGGGCGATATTCTGTATTCCAAAAACGGGACGATCGGCATCCCGATCGAAATCACTTGGGATGAGGAGTTTGCCCATTTCGTCAGCCTCGCCAGGATTTCACCGAAGCTAGACGTTTTCGATCCGACCTTCTTGTGCACTTTTCTCGGCACGGATCTCGCGCTGCGGCAGGCAACGCGCCATTCAAAAACTCTTACCGTAACCAACCTCCACTTGGTGGAAATTCGGCAAATCCTAGCGCCCTGCCCGCCACTCGACGAGCAGCGGCGATTCGTTCAGCGAGCGCGCCGACTCCAGGAGTTGTGCAGGAGCGAGCGGCACGCGCTTGCGGACGCAGAGGACCTATTCAACTCACTCGTCCAGCGGGCGTTTCGGGGGGAACTCTGATGGCGCTGATCGTGCTGGGCGCCGGGGCCACTCGTGGCGCGTCGTTCGTCAAGGGCAAGAAGGACCGTCCGCTGTGCCTGCCGCCGCTCGACGGCGACTTCTTTACTCAACTCCAGCGCATCGCCAACGACAAGCACCGCGAGACGGTGAACTGCTTGATTTCGGACGCGGTGGAGCTGTTCGGCCACAACTTCCAGCTCACGCTCGAAACGATGTTCACGACGATCGAGCATCAGATCCGAATCGTCGAGGGCACGACGGGCGAGCGCTGGGGGGAAGATCTCGCCGAGCTACGGGCCAAGCGCACGAACCTGTTGCAGGGCATTGCGGCGGTGCTCGAAGAGTCCCTTACCCTCAGCCCCCAGGGCGGAACCGGGCTCAAGCATCGCGACTGCGCGTATCACAAGGCCCTCGTCGAGCGGTTAGTCATCGACGACGCAGTCATTTCGTTCAACTACGACTGCCTGATTGATCACGAGCTGCGCACGTGCGGCGCCGGCAAGTGGAACGCGCGCTACGGCTACTGCCTGTCGATGAAGCCCGGCCGCGGTGCTCAAATTCCCGGTGAGAACTTCTGGAACACCCCCGACCCACCAACGAAGCAAAGCGGCACGATCCGGCTACTGAAGCTCCACGGCTCCCTGCACTTCCTCGCCAAGTCGGAGCAGCGGTTCACGCTGAAGGAGCGCCCGTATACCAAGCAAACTGCCGGCAATATGCACTTCGAGATTATCCCGCCCGAGTGGAACAAGCGGTTCGATGAGGGCGCGTTTGCGCGGATCTGGGCGCAGGCCGCGGATGAGATACACCGGGCCGGGACGATCGTCGTAATCGGCTATTCGTTCCCGAACACCGATCTGCACACGTCATCGTTGTTCCGGGTCTCTGTGCGGCCCGGCAAGCTCCGGAATGTCGTCCTCGTAAACCCCGACCGCGATGCGCGGCATCGCGCGATGAACGTGCTGCGCCGCGGCATGCAAGCCAAAACTCGCGTGATGGTCTTCGACACGTTTGAGGAATTCTCCGCTGTGGACCGCAAGCTGTGGGATCGCAAATGATCGAGATTACGCTTACCCAATTCGTTGATTTCGTCCTGAAATCGGGTTCGCCGAAGCTCACGGTCGTCCGCCGCGTCAAGAAGCAGCACGGCGAGGGATATAGCCCGCAGACCGACTTCTACAAGCCGATCCGGGACGCGCTCGTCGAACTGCACCGAGATGGCCAGCCGCTGACCGGCCTGGATCAGGTCCTGCGCGGGCTGACGGACAAAAAGAAGCAGACGGCCTACCCGGCGCTCGTGAAGGGATACAAGAAATTCGCAGGCCGCCGGACGATGGAGTGGTTCGCGCCACAGAAGAAGGCGTGGATCATCGATGACCTTAGCGTGTCGCTGAACCCTGAGCTGGGGCTGAAGATCGGCGGCTCGCCGCACCTCGTGAAGCTATATTTCAAGGACGGCGAACCGGGCAAGCGGCAGGTGGAGGCCATGCTGCACCTGCTTCAGGCCGAGCTGCGCCCGAAAACCGGCAGCGTCAACGTCGGCCTGCTCGATGTTCGCCGCGGCAAGCTGATCCTGCCCACCGACTATGACCCAGCCTATCTGACGCTGATGGAAGGCGAGGCGCGGTCATTCGCGTCGATCTACCGATCTTTGCCGGCGTGAGCTTGCGGAAGAAGATGAGGAAGGCCGGATGTCAAGCATGAACGGGAACGGTAGCCGGCTGATGCCGTCAACCGAGGTGTGCTGATGATCACCGCGATCGAAATTGAGAACTTCAAGGGCATCGGCGAGCGGGTCCGCATCCCGCTGAAGCCGATCACGCTGCTTTTCGGCCCCAACAGCAGCGGCAAGAGCACGATCCTTCACGCGCTGCACTACGCGCGCGAGGTGTTGGAGGGGCGGAGTGCGGACATAGACCGCACCACCGCAGGCGGCGGCTTCGTGGATCTGGGCGGATTCCGAAATTTCGTGCACAAGCGCGAACTCGGCCGTCCCATCACTTTCAGGGCCGAGCTTTTCCTGCCCCGCGTGTCGCTCCCGTCTTACATCGAACCAGACTTCACAAGTTGGGAATTCGAGAAGTATGTCAGCAATGCCTGCGTAGAGTTCACGGTCCAGTGGAGTGCACTGCAGGCGCGGCCCGTGGTTACCCGTTATGAGGTAAGCATCAACGACCAGCCGCTTGCCGCGATTACATATCAGCCGGGACGCAGTTACGCCGAGCTGACCAGCTTCAATGGCGGGCATCCCATCTTCGCTGAGACTCACGGCCACGTGCTGGATGCGGACAGCACGCCCGTGGATGGGCGCGAACTCGCTGAGAAGATCGCTCGACATCCCATCTTCATGTTCGAGCAAGAGAGCGCGCTACCGCGCTTCGGCGCGTTGATGGACTTCAGCGAGTCGCACAGCACGCCGGATGATAGCCTCTGGTCCGTGTTTGAAGGTGACGACCCCGGCCGGGCGGCGCTGACGCAGCTCATCGTCGGTCCCGGCGAGGTGCTGCTTCAGACGTTGCGCGCCGCGCGCTATCTTGGGCCGTTGCGCGAAACGCCGCCGCGCAATTTCGAGCCGCTGCGGCACGATGACCCAGCTCGGTGGGCAAACGGCCTCGCGGCCTGGGACGCACTATACCTCGCATCGAACGAGTTGCTCGGCGAAGTGAGCGACTGGGTGAGCGGACCGAACCGCTTGGCCGCTGGTTATCTGCTGCGTCGAACCGAAGTCCTGGAACTCGACGCCGCCGACCCGGCGGTCGTGCAGATACTGACCGAACAGCCCCTTGACGACGTTGACTTTGTGGATATTCGCACTCGGTTGAGGTCAGCGTCACGGCGCACCAGGTTGGTCCTCACCGACACGAACACGGGGGCCGATCTCACACCAGCAGACGTTGGGGAGGGAATCACGCAGATCGTTCCCGTTGTCGTGGCCCTCGTCGAGCCCGCTGACGGAATTGCGGCGATCGAACAACCGGAGTTGCACGTCCATCCCGCGGTTCAGGTCGGCCTGGGCGATCTGCTGATCCAAGCGGCCCGGCGCCACAAGGAGCCGCTGATCATCGAGACTCACAGCGAGCACCTCCTGCTTCGTCTACTCAAGCGGATCAGGCAGACCGCTGAAAGCGATCCCGATCTTGGGGACTTCGGATTGCGGCCCGACGACCTGTCAGTGGTCTACATGGAACAGGGCGATAGCGGGATTCACGCCACGCCACTGCGGATCGACCAGACCGGTGAGTTCATCGACCGCTGGCCAAAGGGGTTCTTTGACGAACGGGCGAAGGAGTTGTTCTGATGTTGTGCGAATTCGCGGTCGATCCGGCCGTATTCACGACATTTGAACGCTTTCGCTTTTTCTTGAGCCAGTTTGGGGTTCATCATGGCCGGCTCATTTCTGAGTTTCCAGGCCGATGGAAGCGTATGGTCTGGGAATTGGCCGAGCGAGTTCTCAAGGATGTGGAGCGGAAACGCATCGAGTTATTGCTGACCCAGATCAGTGTCAAGCTCCTGCGCCGCACCGGCGTCACCTATGACCCGACCGGCACGTGGATCGACAACGCGGAACGGGAACATGCTCGCGATCCATTCCACGCGATTGTCGCGCCCAGCAACCCACGGGGCCGACCTTACATTCTCGACCCGGGGCTGGTGGACGAAACAGACGAGCGTTGGCGTGTCGAACGCGAGCGTGCCGTTCCGCGCGACCCAGTGGCTTTTGGCAGGGCAAGCGCGCCTCTCGTTAGTATCAGCCGTGAGATCCTCCTGATCGACCCTCATTTCAATCCCTCTGAGGAGCGTTGGCGCGTTTCTCTTGCCGAGCTGCTTGCGCCGCTCGCCGGCCGTTGCGCGGCAGTGAGCAGGGTCGAAGTTCACGTAACCGATATGAAGGAGAACGGTCAGATAAAGTGGGCGCTTGCCTGGTATCTGGACGAATGCGAGCGCCGGTTGCCTGCGTGTGTGCCTGCTGGGCTCCGAGTCGCTGTAATCGTATGGCGCCAGCGAGTTGGTGGCGAAAAACTCCATCCGCGCTACGTCCTGACCGAGCGCGGAGGGATGCGATTCGAAGTGGGTCTCGATGAAGGCGCACCGGGACAAACCACGGACGTGTCGCTCCTTGGCGAAACCCTGCATCAAGAGCGCTGGCAGCAGTATCAGCGCGGCACAGCCGCATTCGACTTTGTCAATCAGGTCGAAGTCGTGGGATCGCGTAGGATGTAGCTCGGCAGGTATTTCTCGCCGATGACGCGCACTAGTGGCAGGAGATAATCCTCCTCCGCCTCCCCCGTATAGAACTTGTTCGTCCCGCGAGCCGAGTGGCCAAGCCACGCCTCCGCCATGTCGGTGGGCAGGCGCGCACCGCGGCAGAGGGTGGCGCCGATGTTCCGGCATGAGCGGAGCTGCGGGACCTTGTCGCCCACCGCGCGCCGCAGGTAGCGCAGGTAGTCGGTCGCCTGCATTGAGGTGGTCTGATCGAGCCGGCGCCCGTCGGCGTAGGTGAAGACGTTCTCCGGCGCGATCGGCGCGGCCTTGGCGCCGGCGGCGACCGGCGTCGAGGGCTCCGACTTGCCGCCGCGCTCGGGTGGCTGATCGGCACTCGCGTTGCCGCTCCGCTGGGCCACTCGCTTCGCCCGCGCGGCGGCGCGCTTGGCGCGGCGCTCGGCAGCGGCCCGCAGCTCCACCTGCTGCCACTCCCGCCAGCGTTTCAGGCTGCGGACCGTTTCGGGCAGCAGCGGACAGCAACGCGGCACGTCGCTGCCGAGCAGGTGCGCGGGCTTCCCGCGGTCCTCCTGGTAGAGGGGCAGGTCGCCGTCGAGCCGCAGCTCGGACCATAGCAGGTTCGAAAAATCCGTGGCCCCCGCGCCAACATTGGCGGCCAGGCAAAGCATGCTGTGCGTCATCATGCCCACCCGCTTGCGGTGCCGGGCCGCGTCGTGGTGCCGTCTGATCGCGTGCGCCTGTTTGCGCCGGTCCTTTTCGTCGGGCAGTGGCAGCGACGCCGCATAAGCTTCGCAATCTAGCTCGGCCCAGCGATCCGCCTGCGCGAGCAGCGTTTTGAACACGTCCGGCGGCATGGGCTGGCGGTTGTGCCTTGGGGACTTGTAAGGCCGCTTGCGGCGTTCGCGGTCGAATAGCCGTAGCCAGTTGTTCAGCCCCTCGGGGAACGCATCGTCATTGAGCCGGGCCTGCGCCGACTGGATCACCGCCTTCACTGCCTGAAGGTGGTCGTTAATGGTCTTGTTCGTCAGCCCCTTCTTTTCGGCAAGAACGTGATCGACGAACCGAACGAAATCCGCCTTCTCCAGGTCGGCGATGAGCGGGTCCTTCAGCAGCTTCACGAACTCCTCGAAGCGATGAATGTAGCTGCTGGTGTGCCGCGGCTGATTGGCGCGCTGCTCCTGCTCGGTGCGAAACTCCGCGATGCAGTCCGAGAGTCGCCGCCCGCGGCGCGCCGGGCGATCCTTCGCGAGCTTCGCGTTGCCGAGCTTGAATAGCGCCTCCAGCGCTTCGCGCCGGGGGCGGTGATCTGGATTGGCCCGCCAGCCGCGAGTAGCGAGCGACGTAAATATGCCTGGATTCTCGGCGAGGAAGTCCGCCGGCACGCCCAGCTCCAGCAGGATCTCACGTTGCTCCTCGGCGACGCCCGTCGCCTGCCATTTCTCGACGATGTCCTCGGGGATCTGACCCGGCACCCAGTCGCCAAAGTCGCAGACGATGCTCTCCAGCTCGCGCCGGGCCTCGTCCATATCGAGCGACGGAACTAGCGGGCCGATCCGCGCGACTCGCGCGATCCGTCGCCGCTCTTCCTCGGGCGACCGGCTTTCAGCGAGGTATTTGATTATGCGGCGGGCTTCGTCAACGTCCTGCACGTCGGCAAGCACACGGGCGCGGCGGCGGGCAACGACCTTGTCTAGCGTGCGGAGGTAGACTTTACGGTAAGCGACGCTCCCGTTGCTGCCGACCGGGATCGTGATAAACTGACCGCCGTCGGTCTTGTCAGTTTGGACGTCGCGATGTTTAGATGCTGGCACAGTGCGAAACCCGGTCAATCAGCAGGCGGATACGCCCGCGGCTGCCGACCCGGCGCATTTTCTCTCCCATTTTCTCTTTCTGCAAGAGCAAATGGACGGCTGCGCGTGCTATTATCTGTATCGCATTATATAGCAAGTAGTTACGTAAGTCGCCACCGTAGCTCAGTCGGCAGAGCAGCGGTTTTGTAAACCGCAGGTCGTCGGTTCGAATCCGACCGGTGGCTTTTTTCCCTGACGGCGCGCTGTGCCACGCGTGCCGCTCGCTGGCCAAGCGCAGATAGAGGACATCGCCGGCCAGGTCGTAGTGGCACCAGAGCACGTCGTTTACGGTGCCCTCGATTACGTCTACTTTGACCATTCGACCGGTCCTCCGCAGATTCTGCGGGTTCAGGTTTTTTCTGCGACGCGCTGTGCGGCCAGCGGTCCCTGGCCGATCGTCGCCACGATGCGTCTTTCCAGCTTTTTCGCGAGCTCGTCGAACGAGCTCCATGTCAGGTGATTCATGTGACTCGTGTCGAAGTGCGCCGACTCCACGTGGTCCTTGTGGCACGTGAAGATCACCGGGATTCCCAGGCCGCGTGCGAATCCAGCTTCGTAATAGACCCCCGCGCGATGGCCGGTGAAGTCCGCGACGATGAACTTGCTCCGACGAATCTCGGTGACGATCTCATCCATGACGTCGTCGTTAAACTCCTTGAAGTCGATCCGGCGCTCGGCGTACCCGGCCTTGTTGATTCCAGGTGTGAAGCCGCTCCGGAATGCCTCAGTACAAAATTCAGCGGACGAGCGGTCGCCGATCTGATCCCGCTCGTTGCCGAACCACATGGCGACGAATGCCTGCGTCAGAGGCTCACCCACCCGGCCGGCCTGAAGTTCGGCAACGCGGACCAGTCCCTTCGGTGACACAGAGCCTATGAAGCACTCCCTGTCGGGCTCGTCGCGGAGACCGTAGTCCAGCCAGCCCGCCTTCATCAAGGCCTTCGCGTAAAACGCCGCCTCCTCCGCGTTCCGCGCGAAGAAAACCGCGTGCTCCTTCTCATACAGAAAGTTCAGTTCGAACCCCGGGTGTTCCGACAAGCGCGACAGGTTCAGGAGGGCGCGGTCGAGAAGCTCACTGATCGTGCGAGGGAAACGCGTCTTCAGTGCCTCCGGAATCTGAAGTGACTCGAATCCCTCCACGATGGGCTGGATCGAGCCATCCACGAACAGGACGGGCCGACCGCGTGTGCATGCTTCGCGCGCGAGTGCCGAGAGGCGGTATCCGTCGTCAGCGTGCTTGTGCACCTTGTACCTAGTGCCCATCTCGACGGCAAAGCAGCCGCAGGTGGAACAGTCGACGCGCCAAGCTCCGGCGTCGGGAACCGCCTGGATGCTAGCATTCGGCGCGCCACACAAAACGCAATCGTTCGTGTCAGCCATACAGCACCCCTTGCTCACGCCGGCAGGAAGCCGGCGGGTATCTCCACTCGACTATGCGTCGCGGCTCCGAATCGCCGCCCGAGAAGGCCTTCACATCCGGCCGCGGGCTACCACGTCGTGCCGGTTGGGCCGTCTTTGAGCTCCACACCGAGGGCGGTCAGGCGCTGGCGGACCTGGTCGCCGAGGGCGAAGTTCTTGGTCTTGCGGGCGTCGTTGCGCAGGTCGACGAGAATCTGGATCAACGCGTTGCGCTCGGCTTCCGCCGCGGCGCCGCCTTGCGTCTCCTGCCATTTCAGGCCCAGGACGTCGCCGACCAGGGCCTGCATCAGCGTGTCGGCGGCGAGCAGGTCCGCCGCGGGGGTGCCGTCGCGGACCCAGGCGCTGACCTGCCTGGCTAAGTCGAAAACGGTCGCAATCCCGGCCGCGGTGTTGAAGTCCTCGTTCATCGCGTCGGTGAAGCGCTGACCGATGTCGGTCAGGGCTGCGCGGACAGCATCCGACGTGGCGCTCGTTATGCACTGCTCAAGAGCAGTGGCACACGGGGTGGGATGGCCCGTCGCTTGCGCTTCGGGCTCGGATTTGTGGGCCGCGACGGCCTTACGCAGTTCCCGCGCCGCGTCACGCAGCTTGTACGAACCGGCCTCCGCCGCCTTCAGGGCCTCATTCGAGAAATCGAGCGGCGCGCGGTAGTGGCTGGTCAGAATGAAATGCCGCACCACCGCCGGCTCGAAAGTCTTTTCCAGCAGCTTGTGCCCCGCCTGGAACAGCTCCTTGAGCAGGATCGTGTTCCCCAGGCTCTTGCCCATCTTCTGGCCGTTCAGCGTCACCATGTTGTTGTGCAGCCAGTAGCGGCAGAAGGGCTGGCCGGTCGTGGACTCGCCCTGGGCGATCTCGCACTCGTGATGCGGAAACTGGTTCTCCAGCCCGCCGCCGTGAATGTCGAGCGTGTCGCCGATGTACTTCTGGCTCATGACCGAGCATTCGAGGTGCCAGCCGGGGAAGCCTTCGCCCCACGGGCTGAGCCAGCGCATGATGTGCTCCGGCTCGGCCCGCTTCCACAAGGCGAAGTCGGCGGGGTGCCGCTTCTCCGGGTTCACCTCGACGCGGGCGCCGGCCTCCATCTCCTCGACGTTGCGGCCGCTGAGCCGGCCGTACTTCCAGTACGAGGACACGTCGAAGTAGACCGACCCGTTGACCTCGTACGCGTGGCCGCCGGCCAGCAGCTTCTTGACGCATTCGATCTGCTCGGGGATATGGCCGCTGGCCCGCGGGCTGATGTCCGGCCGCTGCACGTTCAGCGCGTCCATGTCCTCGAAATAGCTGCGCATGAAGATCTCGACCACCGCCATCGGGGGCAGCCCGCGCCGCCGGGCCTCGGCGATGATCTTGTCTTCGCCGGCATCCTCATCGTTCTCGGTCATGTGGCCCACGTCGGTGATGTTCTGGACGTAGCGCACGTTGTAGCCGCTGTAGCGCAGCCAACGGATGATCGCGTCGAAGCTGACGTAGCTCTTGGCGTGGCCGAGGTGGCTATGCCCATAGACCGTCGGGCCGCAGACGTATACGCCGACGTTGGGCGGCTTGAGCGGCACGAACTCTTCCATCTTGCGGCCCAGCGTGTTGAAGACCTTCAGTCCCATGTATGCACCTGCCTGCTATACTTGTGAGCCAGACCGGCATTGTACGGCGTAGGCAGCAGCGACCCAAGGCAGGGGCGGGCGACCGTGAGGAAGACCGTTCCACCAGGCTTTCGATCCGGTTATGGTGAGCCTCGATCAGCCGCGGCCCCGCTGTCGGAAGCGTGCCATGACCGACCGGTCCATCCCGCCTTCCAGCACACCGCAGTCGGCGCGACCGCGCCGTCCCGGGGCGACAGCGCCACCGGCGTGGGCCTGGTGGCTCGCGGGCCTCAGCGTCGTGATCGCCGCGGGCGCGCTGTATTGGCCGACGCTCAAAGCCGGCTTCCTCACCTGGGACGACGAGGAAATGATTCTGGCGAACCCGCTGGTCTTGTCCCCGCGCGGCTGGTCCGCGATCTGGACGCGCACCGCCCACGCGCCGGGTTGGCCGAACTACCCCTTGTTCTACACGTCGCTCTGGCTCAACCACCGCTTCTGGGGCTTCGATCCGGCGCCCTACCATGCCACGAATGTCGCCTTGCACGCGCTCAACGCGCTGCTGGCCATGTGCCTGCTGCGCCGGCTCGGGCTGAGCCGCGTGGCCGCCTGGCTCTGTGCGTTGTTGTTCGCCCTGCACCCGCTGCAGGTCGAGTCGGTCGCCTGGATCACGGAGCGGAAGAACGTCCTGTCGGGGACATTCTACTTGGCGGCATTCTTGCTATACGCCCGCCATCGCCAGACGGGCCGTTGGTGGACCTATGGACTTGCTCTGCTGGCCTATATCGGCGCTCTGCTCAGCAAGACCGCCAGTGTCACGTTCGTACCATCGCTGTTCCTCGCCGACTGGCTGGTGTTCGCCCGACCCGGGCAATCTCGGCGCAGCCGACTGACGGCCAGCCTGGGGCGGCTGATACCCTTTGCGCTGGCCGGCGTCGCGGCGGCGCTGGTCCTGGTCAGCGTCGAGGAACCGCCGCCGGCTTCCGTGTCCTTGGTGTTTCGCCCGCTCCTGGCGGCCCGCGTACTCTGGTTCTACGTCGGCAAGCTGCTGCTGCCGCTCGAGCCGACCCCGATCTACCCGCTCTGGACCGTTGACGCCGGCACGTTGACCGCATGGCTGCCGTTGCTCGTCGTCCTGTTGGTCGCTGTGGCGGTTTACCGCTGGCGTGCAACGCTCGGGGGCCTGGCTGTGTGGGGGCTCGGACATTTCGTGGTCACGCTCCTGCCCGTCAGCGGCCTGGCCGGTTTCGGGTATCACGACCACTCGTTCGTGGCCGACCGGTTTGTGTATCTCGCCAGTCTCGGCCTGTTCGCCGCTCTCGCCGCCGGAGTCGAGCGCATGCTAGCTCGCCGGCGTCACTCCGCGCCCGCCATCGGCGTGCTGGCCGGCGGCCTCGTGGCGGTCGTCGCCGCCGGCGTGCTGACCTGGCGGCAAATCCCCGTGTGGCACGACTCTTACAGCTTCTGGCTCGCGGCGGTGACGGGTAATCCGAGCAGTTGGATGGCTCAGCACAGCTCGGCCACCCAGTTGGCGTTTCGCGGCCGCTTCGACGAGGCGCTGTCGCATTTCCGCAAGTGCGTCGCCCTGCGCCCCAGCTTCGCCCCCGCCCAGATGATGATCGGCGTGATGCTCAAGCAACTGGGGGACCTCGACGCCGCGGAGGCCCAGCTTCGCCAGACCGCGCAGCAGGCGCCCCAATTCGTCCCGCTGCGTGCCATGCTCGCCGACGTGTGGGCCGCCCAGGGACACGTGTCCGAGTCCGTGCAGCTTCTCCGCCAGATCGTCGCCGAGGACCCCAGCGCAGTCGTGGCCCATGAGCGCCTCGCCTGGATTCTGGCGACCGCGCCCGACCCGCTGGGGCGCGGTAGCAGCGAGGCGGTCCATGCGGCTCAACAGGCAGCCAAACTGACCCTGAACCTGGACGCCCAGCCGCTGGACACCCTCGGCGTCGCGTACGCCGCCGTCGGCCGGTTCGACCGGGCGATCGACGCCGCCGAGCACGCCCTCGTGCTGGCCCGCCGCAACGGGCAGGAGTATCTGGCGGTCCAGATCGAGAAGCGGCTGGCCGGCTACCGGGCTGGCCGGCCATACCTCGCGGCGCTGGCAACCTCCGAACCCTGCACACCCGGTGGTTGAACATGAAGTGGGACAGGTAGTTCACCGGCTATGCGTGTCCCCGGCGCGCGACCAGGCTGCCCGGCAGCCGGCGGATCAGCCCCTTCAGCTCCAACGCGGTCAGCGCGGCTAGCACCTCGCCGGGCGGGAGTTCCGCAGCGCGGATCACGGCATCCTGTAGGACTTCGTCGTAGCCGATGACGTCGTAGACTCGCCGTTCGGCGGCGGAGAGCGGGGCCGATGGGCCTGTCGCTGGCGCTCGGGGCTCTGATTGGCCGCCGGCGGCTACACCGGCTTTCATGGTGCGACCCACTTCGCCCAGCTCGTTCAGAATGTCCTCCAGGTCCATGACGAGCTTGGCCGCGCCGTCGCGGATCAGCGCGTTGACCCCCAACGACATCGGGTCCTGCACGCGCCCGGGAATCGCGAACACCTCCCGGTTGTATTCGCTCGCCAGCCGCGCCGTAATCAGTGCCCCGCTGCGCTGGGCTGCCTCCACGACCAACGTGCCCAGCGTGAGGCCCGCGATGATCCGGTTCCGTCCGGGAAAGTTCTCGGCCCGTACTGCGACCTTCATCGGCAGCTCGCCGAGCCAGGCCCCGTGCTCCAACAGCTTCTCGGCCAGAGATTGATTCTCCGGCGGATAGATCTCCGTCAGCCCGCTGCCCATCACCGCGATCGAGCGCCCGCCGCACTCCACTGCACCGTGGTGCGCAAACGCGTCGATGCCGCGCGCCAGCCCGCTGACGACCGTGAACCCGGCACCGGCCAGCAGCTCCCCGAAGCGGCGGGCCTGCTCGCTGCCATAGATCGTGCATCGCCGGCTGCCGACGATGGCCAGGGCGACGGCGTCGGTAGCGCGCAATTCGCCTTTGACATACAGCACGATCGGCGCGTCCGGGATTCGCCGGAGTCCCTCGGGGTACTCCTCGTCCGCCCGGCAAATGATGCGCACGCGGTGCTCGGCGGCGGTTTCAATCTCCAGCTCGATGTCGGCCGCGTCGCGGCTGCGCCCGATGGCATTCGCCTTCTCGGTCCCGATGCCCTTGACCGTCTTCAAAGTCTGCGCGGAGGCTCCCAGGGCCTGCTCGGCGTCGCCAAGCTGGATGAGCAAGCGCGAAAACGTGAGTGGGCCCACGCCGTCGGTCAGCGCCCAGCGCAAGTATGCGCGACCGATAACGGAAATCGTCTCTTTCACATGGGCCTCGCGAAGCAGTTTCCGGCGGGCGGCCGACGAGTGTCGTGCCGCGCCACAACCCGGGGCGGACTCGCCCGGAACCCGGCGCGCCAATGCGCCGATAAGTTTACTCGGTACACCAGGACGGCGGCATGGGTGCCGTGTGGTCCGAATCTTGCCCCGTCGACCGGCGGCAGTCGCCCCAGCCGATAGCCGGGGCGACCCCGGAACGCGAGCAGTTGGCGATCACAGCGGAGCTTACGATGAGATTTCGAGCCCTCCGAACGAAATTCCGACGGGGTCACGAGCGCAGGTTCTACACTGGCGGCGCAATGCTAGCGCTGCTGCTAGTGCCGCTGGCTTGGTGTGCCGGCTGCGATGATACGACCAGTCAGGAGTTCCGCGCCGCCGCGCTGGATTCCATTCACCAAGGCTTCAACTCGATCGCCGAAGGCATCCTCAACGGCATCTTCGCTGTTGCCCAGCCGGCCGCCAGCAGCGGCACCAGCGGTGACACCACCGGCGATGGCAGCACGACCGGCGACACAACGACTACCGGCGGTACGCCCACCACCGGCGTATAACCCGCGCCGCCCAAGCGGAGTCAGCACGAGCAGCTCTGCCCTCAGACCCCGCACCACCGGCGTACCATGGCGCGCTTCGTATCGTTCCTTCATTTGCCCGACGGCCTCGGCCCAGACGTCCGACGGCAAGCCATGTCCGCCGCCGGGCACGAGCTCGATGTACGCGTCGCTGCCGAGCCGCTTCAGGCTATCGCCGAGCTTGATGAACGCCCGCTCCAGGAAGAAGTCATCCTCGTCGCCGCAGAACAGGTGCAGCTTGCCCCGCAGGCGCGGGCCGAGCGATTTCCAGTTTGATTCGATAATCAGCCGGATGTCGCACTTCTTCCACGCCTCAGCTACGCGCGGGTCGATGCGCCCGGTCTTCCGATCCCACAGCGGCAGCGGCTTGCCGTCCGGGCCGCGCGGGCTGAAGACCGCGTCGAACGACTGAAACTGGCCGCCGCGGCCGAGGACCTCCTCCATCCGGCAGAAGTCCCGCAGCACGAGCGCCTTGTCGAATGTCGCCGGCCGCGAGCACCGCCGCCACCCGCCCTCGGAATCCCGCAGAAAGTTCTCGTTGGGGTCGTAGATGTCGACCATTTGAAAGGTGCTGAAATCGACCGGGTCCGGCGACAGCGACCACACGCCGCCGAAGGTGTCGGGGTACGTGATCTGCAACCATAGGCTGCTCCAGCCGCCGGAGGAGGCGCCAGTAACATAGCGGCCGTCGGGCTCGGCCAGCAGGCGAAAGCGCTGCTCGAGGTACGGGATCAGCTCGGTGACCAGGGCCGTGCCCCAGGGGCCGTTGTTGGCTGAATCGGCGAACACGTGGTGCCCGGTCGGGCAGTCGGCGTCCAAATAAACGACGGCCGCGTCAAACCCCGCACGGTCCGCCAGGCCGCGCAGCATCCGTGCGAAACCCTCGTCGCCGATCGTGCCCCCGAAGCCCGGCACGAGATACAGCGCCGGGTAACGCCGGTCCTTGTCCCGGGAATACGCGGGCGGCAGCGCCACCGCGGCATACATGTGGACATAGTGGCCGTAAAACCGGGTCAGCGCAGTGCTCAGCAGCCGCACGTACTTGATGTCGTCCGTATCCACTAGGCGCAGCGGCGGTAGTGTCTTGTTGATGCGCAGCCGGATCTTCGCGGGCCGATCGGGGTCGTGCTCAACTTTGACGACGTCGCTGATGCCGTTGCCGGGCGCCTGAATCACGTCGTGTGACCACCCGTTCAGGTCCAGCACGGCCTGGACGCGGTACGTTCCGGCCGGCAAACGGTCCAGGTCGTCCGGATAGCCGAGGCATTTGTCCGGATCGAACCGCAAGACTTCCCCAGGGCCCCAATCCACCACATCTTGGGCAAAGAAGGGCTGCGTGTCGAACCAGTTCACGCCGTCCAGCGGACTCTGCCGGGGCCGGGTCGTCGTCACGACGTAGACCCGGCCCGTGTAGGGCTCGGCCCGCACGGACTTGTCAAAGGTGATCTCGAAATCCGGCGGCGCGGCGACGGCTCGCCCGGCCAGCGCAACGACCGTTGCGCCTGCGAGCAAAGCCGCCAGGCCGATGCGGCGCCCATGCACGTCGCGTGGTGTCATGGTATCCTCTGGGCCGTCGCGGCATTATAGAAGCGCGGGAGCGACCGATGCGAATCCGCCTGGCCCACAGCCCGGACCCCGATGACGCCTTCATGTTCTACGGTCTGGCGTGCGGGGCGGTGGCTTCGGGGCCGTACGAGTTCGAGCACGTCCTCGCCGACATCCAGACGCTCAACGAGCGGGCGCTGCACGGCGAGTACGAAGTCACCGCGATCAGCATTTGTGCGTACCCGCAGGTGTGCGGCCGATATGCGTTGACTTCCTGCGGCGCCAGCATGGGCGACAACTACGGGCCCATCGTGGTGAGCCGGGAACCGCGCACGGCCAACGACCTGGTCGGCCGCACGATCGCCGTCCCCGGCCTGCTGACGACGGCGTACCTGACGTTGCAGCTCCGGCTGGGCCGGGATGCGTTCAAGCCGAAGGTGGTCATGTTCGACCGCATCCCCGAGGAAGTCGCGGCTGGCCGCGTCGATGCCGGTCTGCTGATCCACGAAGGACAGCTCACCTACGCCCAGCAGGGCCTGCACCAGGTCATCGACCTTGGCGTCTGGTGGCAGCAGCAGACGGGGCTGCCCTTGCCGCTCGGCGGCAACGCCATCCGCCGGGACCTGGGCCTGGAGCACTGCCACGAGATCGTGACGATCTTGCGGGCGAGCATCCAGTATGGTCTGGACCACCGCGACGAGGCGGTGCGCCACGCCCTGGGATTCGGGCGCGGCCTGGACCTGGCGCTGGCCGACCAGTTTGTCGGCATGTACGTGAACAAGTGGACGCTCGATTATGGCGACCGCGGCCGCGAGGCCGTGCGCCGGCTGCTGCAGGAAGGCGTCGCGGCCGGACTCGTGCCGAGGTTGGAAGGCATCGACTTCGTGTGAGCCGGCGGCGGACGGCGACGTAGCGGCCGACCCCCGAGTCGGCCGTCAAAGGTCGGGTGTTCAACCACGGCCGACACGGGGGTCGGCCGCTACTTTTTCCGCCGCTCCCGCTATAATGCCCGCTTGGCGCGGCATCGGGTATTCCGCGGGCAGCTCCCCAACGGAGAGCGCGTATGATCGGAGTCATCGGCGGAACCGGGCTCGGGGAAACGCTCTTCGGCGTCTCGGGCGGGCGTATGCACGACATCGATACGCCGTTCGGCCGCCCGAGCAACCCCATCCGGGTCGTCAAGTGGCACGGGTCGGAGGTCGCGCTGCTGGCGCGGCACGGCGACGGCCACGTGTGCAACCCCTCCGCCGTGCCGTACCGGGCGAACATCTACGCGCTGAAGACGTTGGGCGTGACGCACGTCCTCGCCAGTGGCGCGGTGGGCTCGTTGCGCGAGCACATCCAGCCCCGGCACCTGGTGATCCCCGACCAGGTCATCGACAAGGCCTACGTCCGGCCCCAGACCTTCTTTGACCACGGGCTCGCGGTACACGTCGAGTTCGCCGAGCCGTTCTGTCCGGACCTGCGCGGCCTGCTGCTGTCGGTGGCGAACCAGGCCGGCACCACGGTCCACTCGCGCGGCACCTACGTCTGCATGGAAGGCCCCGCGTTCAGCACGATGGCCGAGTCGCACATGCACCGCGCCTGGGGCGGCGACATCGTCGGGATGACGGCCCTGCCGGAGGCCAAGCTGGCCCGCGAAGCGGAGATGTCCTACGCGCTGGTCGCACTGGTGACCGACTTCGACTGCTGGCAGCCCCGCAAAGGCAACTGCGACCGGCACGCCGTGCTTCAGGAGATCATCGGACACCTGAAGGCAGCCACGCTCAACGCCATGACGCTGATGCGGGCGACCATCGAGGCCTATGCGATCAAGCCTCTGCCGCCCGGCCCCATCCAGACTGGCCTCGACTTGGCCGTCTGGACCGATCGCGACAAGATCACGCCGGAAGTCCGCGAGCGCTACGGCGTGCTGCTGCAACGGTACCTGGAGGCGCACTAGGGAGTCGATCTGTAGCGGCCGACCCCCGTGTCGGCCGAACCGTAGCGGCCGGCGGCTCGCCGGCCGTAGGAGGAAGGCACACATCTCCCAGTCCCGCACTGAGCGCGAGTGGATCATCGCCGCTCCGCATCCGGAGCGCCAGCAACTGGCCAGCGCCGCGGGCATCGCGCCCCTGCTGGCACAACTGCTGCTCAACCGTGGCGTGCGCACGCTGGCTGACGTCCGGCCTTTCCTCACGCCCGACTTCAAGCTGCTGCTCCCGCCGGAGGCATTGCCGGGGGCCGCGGCGGCGGCTGACCGGCTCGCAACGGCCGCCCGCGCCGGCCAGAAGGTCGTCATCTACGGCGATTACGACGTCGACGGAATCACCGGGACGGCCATTCTCTGGCACGCTCTCAGGCTGGCCGGCGCGAACGTGAGCTTCTACATCCCCAGCCGGCTGGAAGAGGGCTACGGCCTTAACGCCGAAGCCGTCGAGCGGATTGCCGCCGATGGAGCCGCGGTGCTGGTGACCGTGGATTGCGGCATCACGGCGCTCGCAGAAGCGCGGCGGGCCCAAGAGCTCGGGCTCGAGCTGATCGTCACGGACCACCACCAGCCGCACGCGCAGCTTCCGGACGCGGCCCTGATCGTACACCCGACCGCGTGCGGCGAAAGCGCCAACCCCGACCTTTCGGGTGCCGGCGTCGCGCTGAAGATCGCGTGGGCCCTGGCACAGCGCGTGTCGGGCACCGCCCGCGTCTCGCAGGCCTTCCGCGATTTCCTGCTCGACGCGACCGCTCTGGCCGCCCTCGGCCTGATCGCCGACGTGGTCCCGCTCGTCGGCGAAAACCGGATCATCACCAGCTATGGCCTGCGGCACCTGGGGCACGCCACCAATCCCGGCCTGCAGGCCCTGCTGGAGGTGTCCGACCTGACCGGCAAGAAATCCTATGACGACTATGACGTCGGCTTCCGGCTCGCGCCGCGCCTGAACGCGGTCGGGCGAATGGGCCACGCGCGGCTGGCGGTCGAGCTGTTCACCCGCGCGGACGCCGCCCGGGCCCGCGAGATCGCCAGCACGCTCGACGCCGAGAACCGCAAACGCCAGGAGGTCGAGCGCCAGCACGTCAAGGAGGCCGAAACGCTGGTCATTGAAAAGGGCTTCCATCGGGAAAGCTGCCGCGGCATCGTGCTGGCCAGCCCGGGCTGGCATCCCGGCGTGATCGGGATCGTCGCGGCGCGCCTGGTAGATCGTTTCCATCGCCCTACCATCCTGATCGCCCTCGAAGACGGCCTCGGCCAGGGCTCGGGCCGCAGCGTGCGGCACTTCCCGCTGCACGAAGCGCTGCGCGCGTGCGAAGCGCATCTGCTGAGTCACGGCGGACACGCAATGGCCGCCGGTGTCCGGCTCCGCGCCGACCAGACCGACGCCTTCACCGCCGCGTTTCAGGCGGAAGCCGCCCGGCGGCTGACCTCTGCGGACCTGCGGCCCAAGCTTCAGCTCGACGACGAGGTGGGGCTGGCCGATCTGACCACCGACATCGCCGACGCCATCCAGCGTCTGGCCCCGTTCGGCACCGGCAACCCGCGCCCCCAGTTGGCGACGACCCCCGTCGAGCTGGCGGATGCCCCGCGCCCGGTCGGCCAGAACGGGGCACATCTCCAGCTTTCGCTGCGTCAGGGCAACGTGTACCGCAAGGCGATCGCGTTCGGCGCCGGTCCCCAGGCCAACGACATCGGCGAGCAGCGGCAACTCCGCGTGGCGTTCGAGCCCATCATCAACGAATGGAACGGCCAGCGCAAGGTCGAGCTGAAGGTCATCGACTGGAAGCCGGCCAATTAGCGTAGTTCTCCGCGCTGCTTAAACCCTACCCATGGCCCGCTCCGAGACGGATGATCGCGACGGGTGGCACGACCGTGTCGGCCGTGAGGGGCTGGCCTGTCTCACGGCCGACACGGCCGTGCCACCCACAGGGTGCAGCGTTCCCCACAAGGTATGCTAGCGTCGCAAGTGGCACGCCACGCTATTCCGGCTGGGTCTCCGCCGCCTCCTCCGCTTCCTCGCGGTTGCGCTGCTGCTTCATTGCCTCCCACTCTTCCGCCGTCACGACCACCTCGCGGGCCTGGCTGCCCTTGTATTCCCCGACGATGCCGGCCTCGTACATCTGGTCGATCAGCCGCGAGGCCCGGCTGTAGCCGACCGTCAGCCGGCGCTGTAGCAGGCTGACCGAGCCGCGGCCGGTCGAAACGATGATGTCTACGGCCTGGTCGAAGAACTCGTCGCGCTCGCCGGGGCCACCGCCCTCGCCGCCGGTGCGGACCAGCTCCGGGTGGAACTCGGGGGCCCGCTGCCCGCGGCAGTGCTTGACGACCGCCCGCAGTTCGTCCTCATCGACGAAGGTGCCCTGCGCACGGATAAGCTTCGAGCTGCCCGGCGGCAGGAACAGCATGTCCCCCTGGCCCATCAGCACCTCGGCCCCGTTCTGATCGAGCACAATCCGCGAATCGAGCCGCGAGGAGACGCGGAAGGCGATCCGGCTCGGGAGATTGGACTTGATGAGGCCGGTGACCACGTTCGCCTGCGGCCGCTGCGTGGAGACGATCAGGTGGATGCCCACGGCCCGGCTCTTCTGGGCGATGCGGCACAGGAAAAACTCGACCTCCTTGGCCGAGGTCATCATCAGGTCGGCGAGCTCGTCGATCATGATGATGACGTAGGGCAGCCGGACGGGAATCTTGGCCATCTCGTCGTCGCTGGTCGGCTGGAGGCGCTCGCACAGGGCGTCATAGCCGAGCCGGTTGTACGAGCGGATGTCCTTCACGCCGGCCTCCGCAAGCAGGGCGTAGCGCTCGTCCATCTTGGTCGAGGCCCAGTCGAGGATGCTTTCGGCCTTCGTGATCTCCGTGACAATCGGGCAGATCAGATGCGGCACATCCTTGTATGCCGCCAGCTCGACCACCT
>Ga0315288_10000794_pt1 | contig 40171 bp, 48 predicted proteins | sample YL17G11_20_MG_FD_203454 | JGI IMG/M metagenome (GOLD analysis project Ga0315288, IMG submission 203454) | Sediment microbial communities from Yellowstone Lake, YNP, Wyoming, USA - YL17G11_20 | ecosystem: Environmental > Aquatic > Freshwater > Lake > Sediment | place: USA: Wyoming | collected...
CGTGCAGTATTGATACTTCCAAAGGATCGGAGGCGTGCCCTGAACCAGCATTTCGACCACGAAGTCGCACATCGGGTCGTCGTTGGTCTCGTCTTTCCAGTAACAGGTTTGCTGGTAGGTCAGTGAGCTGCCGTGGCTGATGATCGACGTAGGAAGAATTTGCGGGCAGGTGTTCGTGAATCGAGTTGGTTGGGTTGGCCCTGTGGCCACGTGGTCGCAGACGATCAGGTAAGGGCTGCCTCCAATGACGATGATGACGCCCCGGCGACCAACGATGTGCGCGGCGCTGTCGCGGGTGTAGCGCGTGATTCCGGCCAGGCCACTATGGACGCTTTCCGGGGCTATGCCCGCGTGAGTTAGCAAGGTCGTATCTGAAGCTCCGGCGATGATGTTCAAACTTCCGGCAAATTCAGTGGCTAGAGAGGCCACGGTGGGGCTGCCCACGGTTAGATCGAGCGCCGGATCGGAGTTCTGCGGGGAGATGATGCCAGTGTAGGGCGGCAACACTGGGTCTGAATGGCCGTCAATGCCGCCCGAAAGCTGGGCTGGAGCATAGTAAATCTGGTTGCCCATGGCGATGCGGAGAACCCGGCCAGGAGTGTTGGTGTGGCAGCAGCCGCCTGAATCGAAGAATTGGTGATCCATGCCTGTCCAGCCGTGTGACTTCGACATGCTGGAATTGACGTGATCGTTCAGGTTGTTGGCCAAAGCGTCCAGGCCGCTGATCGTATTCTTCAGCTCGCCCTGTGTGACTATTGGTTTCTGGCTCATGCGGTGTGGTCGTAAAACAAGCCAGCCGGGGTGTAACTATCGAAGAAATCAGCCACATCATCCCAAAACGAGCTTTCTCGCCAGTTCTTCTGTTGCCAGACGATGATGAGTCTGACCTCGCTGCTCATCACCAGGCCAAAATCGTTGCTGACCTCCACTATATACAACCCAGCGTCAGCCAGATAGGCGTTGGTTACGGTGAACTGGTTGGAGATGGCCCCTTCAATGGGATTGCCGTTGTGAAACCACTGGTAGTAGAGCGGCGGAGCGCCCGTCGCCTGGACGTAGAAGCGAGCCGTTTCGCCGGTGCCGATATTGACTGCTTTGGGCTGCTTAGTGATGGTTGGGGCGTCGCCAACCAGCTCTTGGACGAAGGGCTTGATCGGAACGACGACGTTCACATCGGCATTGTAGTTGGTCAGCGGAATACGGAGCCGCGAGCTGAGGGCAATCGTATCTCCACACGAGTCAACCCAGTTCGCGCTGACGAACGTGATCTGATAATGTTTCTCCCAGTCGCCGTTAACATGGACAGCAACCCCTTCGGCATAGTTATCGACGTTTTGCGCCGCTGACAGCCGTGAGGCGGTGGTTGCTAAAGCTGTGTTGCTCATTTAACTCCGCACTGACCACATGCTTTTAGAACTCAGTCTGCGGGCGGGCGTTCCAGGAACTTGTCAGCCTCTTTGGTTTCGGGGCTTTCGGCGGGGGCAGGGCCTCCAAATTCTTCCTCGCCGCCCTCACCTTCGCTGCCCGCCCTGCCCATTGGGGCTTTGGTGTCCACCGGGCCTTCAGCGCCTTCCGGCTCTTCGGCTCCAATTTCCTGTCCGAGCAATTCGGGGTCGCGGCCTTCCTCGCCGGGCATACCCGCTTCATCGCCGCCCTCAATGGCCTGCTTCTCCGCGTCTTTGGCCTCCTTGTATTCCTCCTCGTCTTCACCGGGGCCAGGGACGTTTTCGAGATACCAGCCAAGTTCGGCATACAACTCGTCGGCCAGCGGGTCGGCATGATCCTGCTCCAATGCCCGGAAAATCGCGTTGAGTTGACCCCAGCTCAGTTCGACTTTGTAGTCATTAAAAGTTTCCTTAATTTTTTGTATCTTCATAATGCCATTCGAGAAGCACGCGGCTCCTCCAGGTATCTACAACGCGGGGCATTCATCGGAATTGTAAACAAATTTGCCCCGTTCTAATTGATATGGCCGAAATTCGCTTATTGAGGGGCCAGACAGCCCTCCTTGATGATGAAGGCGCTGCTCGTGTTTACAACCAGGCGGCTCTCCAGCACTGGGGAGAGTTCGCGTTACTGAACAGCGTTCAACCTCTAACCCATTCAGGCTTATTAACCTCGTAACATTCGCAGAACCGGTCAGTATCAATTTCAAGAAGTCGGCGGGGGCCGCAACCCTGACCTTCGAGGCTGGGCGGGAGTATATTCTGCCCCTGCAACAGTTCAACCGCATCATCCAGGAGCAGGCCGTTAATCAGCGGTGCTTCAAAGTGAGCCGAATTGAGAGCCGTATCCAGAATTTCAACGCGCTCGCCCGCAAGCCCGGCCCGCAGCGCATCTTGGTTTACAACGGCAGCGGCGGTTACGGCGATCAGATCATGACATGGCCCTTCGCCCGCATCCTGACCACCTATGGGTTCGAGGTTCACGTTTTGACCGACCCCGGCAACCAGACCTGCTGGTGGAACTTTCCCTGGATCAAGTCGATTCAGACCCTTCCCATGCAGCACGAACAGTTCAAGATGTATGACTACTACTTCCTCTTGGAAGCAGTCGTAAACACCGACGAACATCAGGATCAGCAACATCCGCTGGACGTAATGCTTTGGAAGGCGGGCATCAACCCGGAGACCATCGACTCGAAGCAGAAGGTTGTGCGGCCCAACTTCACTTTCCTGGAAATGCAGTCCACGAACACCTTCCAGGGGAAGCAGATTGGGATGTATCAGCTTTCTGCGGCCAACCAAGTGCGCTGCCTGCCGCCCAACGACAGCGCCTTCATTTTGAGCAAGCTGGCCGATGCCTATCCGAATATTCATTGGCTGGCGCTCTATGACGAGTTCATCCCGGAGCCATATCGCAAGGCGCTGATCTGCACCAAATGCAACGGCACGGGCAGGCTGGAGAAAGTCCCTGAAGTAACGGCCAGCGGAACCACAATTACGGAAAGCGGAACGGCGGTTGCGCCCTCCGCGCCTGTTCATGAGATTTGCCTGAAGTGCAAAGGATCAGGCACCCTGCGGCCCAACATTCAGCTTTACGTCTCGCCGTCCCTGCGCGAGTTATGGGCGCTGACCACCAAGGCGACACTAGTGATCTCTCCCGATTCCATGATGGTTCACGTCGCCGGGACAATGGACATCCCCTGCGTTGGACTGTGGGGCCTGTGCGACCCGGCCAAACGGACGAAATATTACAAGAACCACATCCCGATTTGGAAACGCGAAGCCTGTCCCTTCAGCCCATGTTTCGCCTATAGCGGTGTGTTCCCCAAATATTGCCAGCCCCGGCCCAACCGAACGGTATGCGAGTGCCTGGGGGCCATCTCGCCCCAGGATGTGATCGACGCCTGCAAGCAGTTCGTGCCTCTGCCGACCCCTGCGCCCGCAACTTAATTTGTTTACATTTTCCAGCCAGGCTGGATACTGCCCATGTGATTCGTGTCATTGAAGGTCCAACCAAGGTGAAATTGGTGGGCGACGACTCTGAGATCAGGGCCATCGCCGCCAAATTTCGCTTTCGGCCCAAAGGCTTCGAGCACGCCCCTTCCTACAAAGCCTACGTCATGACCGAGGGCCAGGATGGTTGGGACGGCTTCATCTGCCCCATCACCTTCCCGGAGGGCCGACCGGCATCCTGTCTGCGAGGGCACCGGGACACCATCATCGACCTTGCCCGCAAGCAAGGCTTTCTGGTGGACACGTCGGAATGCCTGAAGTCGCCCTTCGAGCATCTGGTCTCAGACGACATCCCGGTGGACATCCTGGCGGCAGAGTTCGACCTGGATGAATACCAGCGCGAGGCCGTGGCCTACTGGCTCGTCCACGGGATGGGAGTGAACAAGATAGCCGTAAACGGCGGCAAGACGGCGATGTTCGCCACGGCGGCTGCCATGATCCAGACCAAGTTTGCCGACGCCCGCATCCTCTACGTCACGCAAAGCGAGCGCCTGGTGCGCCAAGCTTACCGGGACATAAAGGCGTTTCTGCCGGGCTGGGACATCACTCAGTTCGGCGGCAGCAAGAAGGACAATACCGGCAAGAACATGGTGATTTCGACCGTGGCCATGTTGTGGGCCAACCGTCAAGAGTTGATCGACAAAAGGTGGTTCGCCTCGTTTATAGCCGTTTTAGCAGACGAGTGCCATCACATCTGCGCCCCAACCAGCTCGAAGCTGATGATGCAGCTCCCGGCTTACTTCCGGTTGGGCGCGTCGGACTCCCGGCGCGACAGCGACCCGGCGCTCGCCAACAAGATTCAGGGCCTCCTGGGGCCAATCCGCTACACGGTGCCGGTCGGCACCTATATCGACATGGGCCGGTCGGCCAAGCCCACGATCTACCTGGTGGACGATTGCCGCTGGCATAACCGATTTCAAGACGTTCCCCACCAGGCCGACCCCGATACTCCTGCTTGGGCACTGGTCGGCGACGAGTGGAAGCACGGCACCTACGTTGGACCGGTTTACGAGCGCGATGAAAACGGCGAGATCAAGATGCGGAAGGTGCGTGAGCTGAAGGGCACCAAGGAGAACGAGGTTTACGGTGCTGAGGGTCAGGTGGACACAGTGAAGGCAGCCAATTGGATTGTGGTCGAGAAGCCGGTCACGGTCGATGGCTACCATATCATCCAGTTCGATGGCGAGGATAAAACCTACAACGTGGACTCGCGCTATTGCCTCCTGGAGCGCACTATCGACAAGGCCATCATCGGTTTCAAGGAGCGCAACAAGCTGATCGTGCGCTGGGCCGAGTATTACAGCCAGGAACGCAAGTTCCCGACGCTGGTGGTCTGCACTCGCACCATGCACGTCCTGATTCTGGAAACGATGATCGGCGCGACCATTGGCCAGGCGCGGGTACGCGTGTTGTTCAGCGATCACACGCCCAGGGAGCGCGACGAAGCCTTTGATTGGTTCCGGCACACGTTGGGCGGAGTGCTCATTAGCCCGCTGGTCAAGGAGGGTGTGTCGATTCCAGAACTAAAAGGAGGAATTATAGCGGACCACGTGGCGGGGGCGGAGCCGATGATGCAAATACTAGGTCGATTCATCCGTAAGAAGAAAGATCAAAACGAAGCTTTTATTACCGCGTTTATTGACGTGCAGCACCCAACGCTGCGAAGCAGTGGCCGTCGTGTTTGGAAAAAGCTTTTCGATACCCGTGGTTTTACGTTTTATCACCCAGTGCTGGGGCCGGATTCGATAGCTGTGGCAAAAGTCTATCAGAAGCTTGATTGACTTTTAGTGCCCAATGAGCATGGACGGCTTTAATCCACGAAGCAAAATCAGCCTGACTCATCGAGTTTTTGGCCGTGTTGCACTTCCAGCAGCACGGCACCACATTATTTCTGCTGTAGCCTTTGGCGCTGTCAATCCGGTCAATACCGTTGAATAGGCACTGGCAAACAGTTACGGCACGCTTATCCCGGTGGAACAGGCGTTTCGGCGGTGATCCGCAGTAGCAGCAAGGCTTTAGGGTCAGTGCGAAAAATTCCTGCTCGGTCAATTCAAAAGATCGTTGAAATTGGCGGGCTTTGCTGGTGTAGTGCGTAAACAAGCTGCGCCTTGCTGCTTCTTCCGGTGTTTTAGCGCCTTTGCGGCTTTTTCGCCAATATCCCAGTTTCTTTCCTCTACGCATCTGGCGCGGGTAGCACCCGCAGCTTACGATCCTGCCTGCCCGGATGTGATAAGCTTGGGCATCTTTTTCGTTGCCGCAATCGCAGCGGCAACGGACAAGCCGACCTCCGTGCCTGTCCCGGCCAGCTTCGGCCAGAATAAGCAAAAAATTCCACTTCTGGCCCACTTTAAGTTCTGGTCTGCCTGTTGATACTTTCGGTTTGCCAATAGTGGTTATGTGCTCAGCCATAGGCATACTTTACCAATGAAATCAGTTTTGTCAATACATCCTTTTTTGGTCGGATTCCAGCACGCGAACCGATTCGGTTCTGCCCATCGTGAATGCTATAAAAGAAGCGCGGTTTAGCGCAGAAAGTTTACAGTTCAGAGCCAGGGAGCTGCCCAGAGATGTGGTCTTGACGGTCAAACCCCAACCCTGCGACAAGCTCCACTTGTTCAACATCGAGGTCGCCGCGACGCATGGCCTATTGGCGGCGGCGGTCTATCAATACCTCACCTGGCACTGCCGGAAGTTTGGCCAGTGGACCGGCACCAAGGCCAGACTCTTGAACGTCTTTCCTTACCTGAGCATCGAAGAACTGCGGGCGGTCTTGCCCAAGCTTCTGGGCAAAGTCAAGGGTTATGCGCCACTTATCAACCGATTTCAGGATGGCGCGATCTACACCTATATTCTGGCCAACCGCATACGCGGGGGTCTCCATGCCTTCGACCCCAAGATCGCCGCGACGCACGGCATCCTGGCAGCCGTGATCCACGACAATGTGCTCTTTTGGATCGCTGAGGATGAAGCCGCAGGGGAGGACGAGCCGATCCACTACATCTCCGCTGTCGAGTGGCGCAAGCTCCACCCCTACGCGCCCCTGCGCTCAATTGAGCGGGCCTTCCAAATGCTCCAGCGGACGGGGGAGCTGGTGATCGCCGGGCGCAAGGGCCGAGTGCCAGTCTGGACGATCACTTTAGGGGAAGGTCGTCTCGACCGCTGGCGCAAGCTCCACCAGAGGGTTAAGCAGGAAATTGTAAACGAAAAAGGGGTTCGCCAGGTCATCTACGTCCCCATCCTAAATGATCCCGATTGTGCCTGATTTTTCACCGCCAAATTCACACCCCTCACCGCCAAATTCACACCCCTCACCGCCAAATTCACACCCCTCACCGCCAAATTCACACCCCTTTTATGGGTTTTGTATCTCACCACCAAGGGTTTACCAGGTCTGTTGGAAGTAAGTTGGAAGTAGGCCCCGCTATGCGGGGTTCCAAAACGAGGTTGAAAAACTTCGGCACGGGCCTTACGGCCCGGCGCGAGGCTCCCGCCAGGGGCGTAATTAAGGTTGTGACCGACGAAATCATCAAGCACTTGCTTGAGGCGGAAGACGACCTGGACTGGAAAGACGCAGCCCACACCTTCCCGGATACGTCATGGCCGGAGACCTACACGGAAGTCCATTACCTCTACGATGAGAGCGGGCGGGCAGTCAGGAAAAGCCGGAATCTAAGGGGTATCCGGGAATATGTATCGCAGATGCCTGTGCAAAGAGTTCTGATTCAAGAGCTTGATAAGGGACATGGCGGAATCCGTGTGGATTTCGTCAACCACTGGTGCTGGAAGGGGCGTTTCGCTAGTTTTGGAACGCTAAAGTGGGCCTTGAGGAGCTGGAGGAACCTGTTTGGCGCACCCTTGATCGTTAACGGAACCCCATCCGGCACGGTAGGCTACCGCAACGCAGCTCTTCAGGAGGCCGAGGAGGATGATTTTGATGTTAAGGAAGTAGTTGGTGGGGAGGGTGCTGCCAGCTTGGCGGACATGAAGGCAGCCGAACCGGGCTTCTTCAGCCGCCAGAACAACAGGTGGTTTGGGACGGAGAAGGTTTACAAATATGGGAACTTTTTGGTGCTCAAGAACGCCAGGTGGGTTCCTGGAAGCTTCGGGCAGATGGGCACCTGGAGAACTTGGACGCAATACGTCATCTACGAGTTCGTGAAGACTGAGGATACACCGCAGGGCCTCATGCACTACCATGGCAGCGCCAACGGCCTGGCTGACGCCAAGGCCATGATTAAGGCTGGGGACTTCCGCCCTATGCGCGAGCAGATCGCCGACCGTTACGGCATCCATGAGGACGAGGAGGAGAGCACCAAGGAGTTGCTGGGCGGCTACCTTGGACCCGATCCCTGGGAGTTCCGTTACGAGAAGCAGTCCGAAGGCTGTATGCTCTCGATCTACTACAACCACCGCTACGCTGGGGGCGGGCGGTTTCACATCCGAAATCAATCGGTGTTAAGGCATCTGGAGCCACGGATAAGAGCCAAAGACGCGCAGCAGCCATTTAACCCGGATACGTCCGACCTATGGGATTGGCTTCAACAGGCATAATAAATGATCCCCAAAATCTGCATCTACAACAACGTCTGGCAGATCAATGCCCAGCACCAGCCCATGCTCAGCTACGAGCAGATCGTTTATCTGGCCACGCGGGGCAGTTGGCTCATCAACGCGGAACTGCGGCAGGCCCCCATCGACCGCGAGCTGGGCCAGGGGGATTGCTCTGTTTACGCGGGCCAAGGCGTGGCCGACCTCAACACGGTCGAACGCCTGATGAATCAGTTTCCATGGGGCCGGTTCTCGGTGGACGTAGGCGGGCCGGACAGCTTCAGCGTTTATATTTACATCGGGACGAATGACATCGGCACGCTGCGCCAGAAATACATCGAGATTTGGGGCACCAACAACCGCCCACCCTACTGGGCCAACGACGTTCAGACCATCGTAGTGAACGAATCACCAGGAACCAAATGGCCATGAGTGACGAGATTGATTTGATTCCGCACATCGGCGAGGCCCTGGAGGATGACGAGCCGGAGCTGGACGTGAAGGAGCTGGCAGGCAGTGGGGAATATGAGTCCCGCGAGGATTGGGCGCGTCAAAATCTCTATTGGGACGAAGATCGAAAAATGTGGGAGATACCTGGCACCGATTACAGCATGATGTTTCCGGGCACGGTCGAGCACGCCAACCACGTATTCATGCTCCGCACTTTCCCCTGGCTGGAGCAGGATGGCAGCGAGTTGAGCTACCGGCTGTTCCTGGAGCCGGAGAAGCTGGATTGGATGCCCCTGTGGAATCCATTCCGGGGTTATGTCAAACGAGCGATCCACGGTCATGCGCTCGATGATGACACCATGAGCGAGGTCGCCCAGCAGGCCATCGAGAGAACCTGGAAGGATACCTATGCCAAGGAGTTTGCGGAGTCGATGCTGGAGAGGTTCGGCGGGGAGTTCAAGGCCACGAACCCACGGGCCGAAATCGAGAATTTTATCTTCGGACCACGCGGACTCCAGTTTTTCAATCGGATGGCATCCAAAGCCGAAGAATTTTGGGACACGGACACGTCGCATAAACCTTCGATCAGTGTTGACCATGTGGCCGATGCGGTAACCTGGCCCAAGCTCCACGATGCCATGTATTCCGCCAAGAACCAGCTCAAGCTCTCCTTGGGCGACCGGCCCAAGGAGGAGCAATTGGACATGTTCGAGGCTGCGCTGGACGATGACGAGGAGGAGGACATGCTCTCCGACGTGATGCGCTCATCCAAGATCGCCAACCCCGAAGTGATGCTGGCCTGGCTCATGGAAAACCTTAGCGAGCAAAATGGGTTTTACACCCTGGTTGCCCACTCCGATTACAGCGGCAGCCTGGTGGAGAAGGCCAACGCCGCTTATTTCAAGCGGAAGTATCCCTGGCTTGCCATCCACAAGTTGGGATACAACGGCGAGGAGGTCGGTATCGACGAGGAGGACTTGGCCAGCATCCCGCCGGACGAGTTTATCAATCTCCAGGCCGATTATCTGAGCCTGGAAAATTATCCCCTGCTCGACGAGGAAGGCCATAGCGAATTGGAGGAAGAGAAGCGTTGGGAGGCTTGGACCGGCTGGATCAAGCGCGACTATCGACAGGCCCTTGCCGTCAAGTTCCCCAACCTGGAGAGTGCGCTGCTGGACTTCGAGGATGACGGCAAGTTTTTCGCCCTGTTCGACAATGCCCGCGACCTGGCGGGGGAGGAGTGGGACGAAGACACGGGCGGGGACCAATCGCTCCATTTAGATAAAGTGGTTGGCACCACGAGCGAACACATGGTGCGCCAATGGATGTTCCCGGAGCAAGACCAGAACCAGTTTCGCCTGGAGCTGGAGAGCTTGTGCGAGAGCCGCGAGTATTCCTGCCTGCTGGCCGAAGCCCCGGATAATCTGGCCGATGCTCTCATCAAGTGGGGCCAGATGTATGTGATGGATGATGAGATTTACACTGGTGACGAGCCGGGTTTTGGCCGCGAGACGGACCCGCACGTCACTTGCAAGTATGGTCTTTGTGAGACGGAACCTGGACCTCAACTTCTTAAAATTCTGGAAGAAACGCAGCCTTTTGAGATCGAGGTAATGGGTTGCTCTTTGTTTGAATCTTCACCGGATTACGATGTGCTCAAGTTTGACGTGGAAAGCGACGTTTTGCGCCAGTTGAACGCACGCCTTAGCCAGCTACCAAATTCCGATGAACATCCAGAATTTCGCCCCCACTTAACTGTCTGCTACATTACCAAAGGAACGTGCCGGGAATTAGTGGGTAAACGGCTGTTGGCTGAGCCAACTCCTGCTGATCTTAGGTTTCTCGTCAAATCAGTTTTGTTTTCTAAAGCCGGAACGGGGGATAAGCTGCGCCTTTTTTTAGGTAAACCAAATCTAATCGAATGAATAAGGTGGAATTGGCTTGAGTGCGAGCCGAATATATACCAGTATTGAGGCATGGCATATCAGAATTGTCTCAACTGTGGTAGCCCGCTAGACCCAGGCAGTGCTCAGCTAAAATACTGTTCGATTCGGTGCGCCGGTGGGCGACGCCGCATGAAGATTAAGCCGTTATCTAAGAAATGCACCAAATGTGGCGAAACAAAGCCCTACACGGCTAAATTTTTCGGATCGAACCGAAGCAAGAAAAATACTTTTGGTCTTATTGCTCGGTGTAAGAAGTGTGTTTCAGCGGGTGCCCGTGGACCCAACAAGCTGTATCAGACAGAGTTACGAAAGAAGGTTTTGACCGCCTACGGGAATGGTGTGCTGGCTTGCATTTGCTGTGGCGAAGCTCACTATGAGTTTTTGTGCCTCGATCATGCCAGCGGAGGCGGCGGCAAAGAGAGACAGGGCGGTTTAACCAGCTTGAAGCTGTTGTTCAAGCTCAGGCGAGAGGGTTTCCCGCCTGGATACCGAACATTGTGCGCGAACTGTAATATGGCTTACGGGCTGCGCGGTGTGTGCCCTCACCAAAGCGAATCTCCCTCCGTAGTTAGAGCGGCATGAGTCTGCAAAACCTCAGCGAGGACAAGCTGTATAACCTTCTGCCGGAAGGGATAATCTCGCTTGATGAGCAAGGGCTGATTAGCGCAGTTGTTGGCGGGTATAATGACCGCGTTGACGACCTCCGCGCCTACATGTCGAAGTTCGAGCTGTTGGTCACCGGCCAGGGATTGCCGGAGTCCGACGCCGTTGGAGCCGCCCCTAATGCCGTCATCGCCCGGATTCAGTCTCCGAAAGGAAAAGTTTACAATCGCTCCTTGGAGATCAAGGATGACACCCCCGCGAGCGGCAGCGCCGACCTCATTACTTGGGTTGCGGCTCAACTTCAGCTCGATGAAGAACACGTCCTGCTCAGCGCGGCCTATGGCGTGGACATGCTCCGGCTGGTGGACGCCAACGTGCTGCCCTACCTGGCCGCGACAGTGGGCGCGGTGCTTTATCGGTCGGCGGCTCTCGATCCGGTCAACGAGAACTCGGACTCTCGCCGCCTGCTTCAGACCTGGTTTCCCCGTCTTCAATTCAAGGGCACGGCGGAGTCCTTCGAGACACTGGGTCGTCTTCTGGGCTTCGACGACGTGCGGATGACCCCGTTGTGGCAGCGTCTCAGCCCCCGCGTGCCCAATGATGTGGGCGATCCGGCCAACGACCCGGACTTCTCGGAAGTGCCTGACTTCTACCCGAAGCAGGTGCGCGACAATTTTTACGATCCGTGGAACTTGACGGACGGCCCCTACTACGCCTGGTCGGGCACGGCCACGGCCCGGTTCGGCACCAACAGCACCGAGTTTTACACGCAGGTCATCAATGGTTTCAACCCCTTCTTCAAGGTCGGAATCATCGGCACCAACCCGATTGACCTTGACCCGGCGCTCTCGCCCTACATCTTGACGGGCGGCGGGCCGGAGACCAAAGCCTTCGTCAACCCGTCCGGCACGGGGATGAAGTTCGAGGCCGTCGCGGCAGGTTCCAGTTTCAATGGCTTGGCCGTTCATGTTCAGTCTTGGAACCAGGGGACGCATCGTTTGATCTCGGTGAACGAGCAGTTGTCGGCCATTAAGTATCGCAGCTCTTATTTCGATCTCAGCCTGGCCATAGACTTTGACCGGGCCGAGACGCGGTTTGGGGTCAGCGTCGCCGACCCCAACAAAGACCTTCAGGCCAGCGGCACCAGCGCCAATTTCGGTTCGCAGGCCAGTTCGCCTTACCGGCCCTGGAAGAACGGGTCGTTCGCGCAGGCGACCGTCCTGCATGACTGGTTGACCGAAACCGATCCTCTGGCTTCGCAAACCGCCGTCAGCTACCGCACCCAGGCCGACCTGGGCGACCGGCAGCTCAACCACGCCGAGGTCACGGCGGCGGGCCTCCAGGTCATTCAGGCGATGGAGGAAGTGCGCCCCGCGACGCGCCAGCCTCGCAACGTCAATATGGGCTACCTGATGCGCGATCAGGTGGGCTATGCGGACTACTGCTCTTTCGGGACGGTCTTTGCGGCAGTTGCGGGCATAGCGACCTACAGTGGCACGCTGTCCGGCTATCCCTACCCGCCTTACGCGGTCACCTTCAGCGTGCAAAGCGGCGACGCGGTCTCCGCGCTGACCCAGGAGCGCGATCCTTACAACTCGGACTACATGAGGATCGGCAGCGCCGACCTCAGTGTCACCGGCACCTACGACCACAGCAACTCGTCGTGGATGTTCAACTTCCCCGCTGGAGTCGGGGCGGGTTCGGACATCAAGGTCTATGCCCACTACCAGCCGACCTCGACCGAGATCGTGCGCGAGCAACCCGCCATCTGGAGCGACCCAACCTATATCGGCGTGACGAGCGATTCGATCTACAGCCCGGAGCAGGCGGCTGCCAACAATCTGGTCCGGGGCTGGAACGTGGATGCCTTCTTCCATTGTGGCGACGCCAGCCAGGTGTATGGCTGGCCGGGCCACGTCTTCCGAGACTTCATCAACGCCCAGGATTTCATCAACGCGGGCAAGTTTTTTCGGTGCCCCGGCAATCATGATTTCTACAATCCTGATTCGCCGGTTTATTTTGAACCGGTTTCGAGCGGCGACATCAAGGGTTGGGGTCAGACTTACCGTGTCTGGCCGTTGACAGGCGGGGATACGGTGACTTACAATGGTGTTATCTACCATAACGGCGACACCTTCACCGGCATCAATGGCGTCACGACCTTCACGACCACGGGTGGGGCTTGGGTGCGCCGCAGGGCCGAGTATGATAACAACTGGGATTTGTCAATCGAGAACAATTACCTCGATTACCTGCCCGGCAATGGCCGCTATTATCACGTTCGCATCGGGCAAGTGGAACTGTTTGTGGTCAACGACGGCTATAACCGCGCTGGCGACCCCGGCTTCACCGGCAACAACCGCAAGCCGCCTGAACCGGACGGAAACTGGTGCGAGGCCCCGTTTTCTCCGATTGGCGCGGGTGCCAAGGCACCGGCGTCCGCCAATCCGATCCTGGTCGAAGCGGGGGTAACCTACACTGTTCACACCGAAATCTCTTACGGGGAAAAAGGCGACCGGCTCCGCCCCAATTACGTGGTTTACCAGGGCGGCACCTACACCAATCTGATGACGTTCGTCGCCGACTTGGCCGGGCCGACGTATGCTCTGGCCTACGGCGAGCCTTGCCTTGACCCCGCTCCGGTCTGGGTCGTGCTGCGCCAGGCTCGAAAATACCGCGTCATCGCCAATCCTGGCAGCAATTACGTCGATTACCAGGGCAAGCGTTATTATGGCGGCGATGTGATCCAGGCCGACATGGTGCTTGACCACACGGCGGCGATTGTCACGGGGCGGGTTCGGATCGACCGGATGAACAGCATCCAGGCCGCGCTCATCAAGGACTGGTTAAAACGGTCTCAAGCGCCCTGGAAGATCGTGATGTATCACCATCCAGATTGGGAGTCCGATGCGTGGAACAGCGGTCACGGGGCCGGGCAGTATCCGCGCACGGATTGGCCCTGGAAAGGCTGGGGCGCTGACCTGACCATGAGCGGTCATGTTCATGCCTATGCTCGGTCGCTTTCGGGTGGGCTTACGCGCATCATCATCGGCTTGGACGGACCTCCTGGTCCGGCTGTGTTTAGCACGGCAGGCACGGACTATCACGATCCTGATGCCATTGTGGAGTATGCGACAAGCGCGACCTATCCGGTCACGGCAACGACAGATTCCGGGGCCATGCTGCTGGTTGCTACGCCCACCCGATTGCAAGCTCACGTGGAGACGATTTACGGCGCGACCATCGACGACTGGAGCTTGACCAAGCCCGAATGCGTGCGCGGCTATCAGGAGAGGCCGGAAGATGAGCTGGACGAGCCGATGATGGACTTGGCCGACGAGTATCCCTGGCGGCGCGACCTGGTGAATGGCGGCGAACTGATTGACCGGGCGACTTACAATCCGCCGACGCCGGATGTGACGGTCACGCAAGTTGGCCAAAGCATCGCGGTCTTCAGCCAGACCGGGGCGCAATACGATGTCAGTTTGGCCGCGCATGGGCCGCATCCTCCCAACTTCCAGGTTGAGGTTCGATCTTTGACCCCCTATGAGCCGGGCCAAATGGCCATTGGTTATACGGGAACTTTCTGCGATCTGGCCACGCTTAATCCGCGCCAGCGGGAAGAATTGCCCCGGCGCACGCTGTCCCAGGAGACCCTTGATGGTGTTTGGGTCGAAGACTTGGGTGTTGACCACTGCGTCGATGACATGGACTGGGCGTTTAACCCCGGCTGGAGGCTCTACCACTTCGGTCTGGTTCAAGGCGTCCTGGTCGCTGATCCCGTCAAGTTCTTTGGAAAGCATCATCGTGATAACCTGGTCGCTTGGTTCCCCTTCAACGAGCACCCCTATAATTCGACCGTGACCGCCGACCACTCGGTTATCGGGGACAGCCTGCTGCACCGGAACGTGGTCCCTTTGAGCCGCGAATATGACCCGTGGCGCGGCTGGCACCTGCACGCAAACGTGGGGCTTTCGCTCGGTTCCACCGACCGCACGCGCAACTTGGCCGGGCCGGTCACAGTGAGCTTCTGGATCATGCGCCCCGAAGGTTCGGCTCCGGGCACAGAAATCTTGGGCATCGGTTCGATAAAGTTGCTCATGGGCAGCGCGATCAGCGTGGATGGAACGGATAACACCGGGGCTTTGCACCCGATCTTGGCCGGGGCTGTTCTCAATCCGGGCTGGACTTTCTGCGCCTTCACTTACGATCCAGCCGACGGCACCGGCTACTGGAAGTTTTACCAAGGCCGGATGGACACTCCCGCCGTGCTCGTGGACTCGCAGACCTGGAATGGCCAGACCTGGAGCGACACGGCCCCCATCTCGGTCACCGGCTGTGCTGGAGGTTTTTACGTCCACGACCTCCGCGTCTGGAACTCCGCCAAAACAATGGAGGAGCTGGAACTGGTTCGCTACCACAACCCGACGCCTACGGCGTGCCTCTACCGCCCGGCCTTCTTAACGAGCGTCAACGATTACGACCGTTATGGCGTCCGGGTGCTGGACAGCGGCTACATCTCGCCTGACCTGCTGCCGTCATCCATCAAAACGCCTTCGGAAGCTTGGGTCTCGCGCTACGACGCGACCGGCCAGTATCAAGCCCAATCCCGCTTCAAGGAGACAGGCATCGGTTCCGGCGTCAACCTGCCAGCTAAGCAATTCTTGGGCCTCCAGTGGGACACCCTGACTGCCGCAGGCACAGTGGTCGTTTCGACTTGGGGAAGCGGATACGGCGGCGTCAATACCGCATGGCTCTTTGATTGCCCGACGCCGCTCGCGCTGCAACTGCTTCAATCAGGCAGCACGATCTATGGCATCCCGCCGACCTACATCGACACCGGCACCCTCCGCCCTTGGCCCAACCCGCTCCAGGCAACTAATGCCTGCCGCGACCGCATTTGGGTCAGGGGCGACGACAGCTACGTTTATGAAGTCAAGGTCATCCGCAGCGGAATCAACGCTTTCGGCTTAGCCGCAGAGAGGATTTTCACCCTACGGACGGATGCGGAGCTGGTGCTTGCGGGCACGGAGGGCACTTATTCGCCCCTGCTGCAAGTTGTCGCTTCGGCAGGCTTGGGCGGAACCCATTGCGTGGGAGTTACGTCCTATGGCACCGTCTTTCCCGGCCAACTCGTGGTCGTTTATGGCACCGACACCACGACCGACGACGGCGCATGGGCCATCACCTCCAGCGGAGCCATTCTGGGCGGCAGTGTTTTGCCTTCGGCGGGCACTTACGACGTTCAACTCCGCACGCCGGGGTCCGCTAAAATCCTGCATCCGGCCAAGCTGCGTTACGCGGACCAGCCCACGGGCGCGGAGGTCGCGCTCACCAACTGCGGCTACCACACGCAGCTCCGCGTGAACGCGGCGGGCCAGGTCTATGCCGCTGCCTACTCCGGCACGCTTTATTCACCCTGGATTTACATGTATGGCAACGAGGAAGTCGTCGTCAACGAGTCCGGCGCGGTTGCCTATGGGCACTGGGCCAACGAGAGCGGCTTCGGCCTCTCCCAGGGAGTGGCGGCTTTGGCCGACAACGGTCAAATTACGTTTGAGCTTGACCAGACAGCGTTGCCGGGCAACTACCGGTTGGAGGTCATATCGGGCAACATCGGCCAGGTGGATGAGAACTTCGACGGGTTCAAGGTCGTCGTCACGGTGGGAGATTTCCCGTTTGAAGCGCGGCTCTGCCAGGGCAAGATCGGGGCTAACTTCAGCCAGATCGACACGTTCGATTTCACGCTGCCGCACGTGCTGCCGGGCCGGACGCTCGGCTACAACAACACGTGGCTGCTGGACTTCAATTGGTATAACGCTTTGCGGGATGCGGCGCGGGGCACCGCCCGCCAGCTCGCCATTTCCGGTTTCCGGCTGATCCGGCTCAACACGACGCTCTACGAGCTGAAGCTTATCGCCACAGGCAGCCAATTGACCGAGGTCAGCACCGGGAGCAACGACTTCCCCGCGACGCCAGGCGGTTGGATGGCGGCGCTGACAAGCTGGGGCACGGCCTACGGCTACACGCATGAGTCCAAGATTTACAGCGCGAACGACACTTATACTTCGCGGTATCCAATCTCGAACGTGCTGACGGCGACGACGGGCGAGCGCCGTCAGGATTTGCTTATGGGGGCACCCGCGATGATCTCTGATCCGCCGCCGCCGGTGCTGCCCACCTACGGGCCAATAGTTATTACATGAATAATACAGGAGACATCAAGACTTTCACGGTTGCCGCTGCTCCTCCGGGCGGCGACAACTTGACTTATGTTTGGCATTTTTGGGATCAAGATGTCCAAGTGACGGCGGTGCCCACCATTCAAAAGCGGCTCAACCAGGGTGGGGTCAATCTGCCCCTCACCTGCCAATATTGCAATGCGGAAGGGGCTTATAGCACGCTTACGAGCACGATCACGGTGAATGCGCCTCCGGTCATCGTGGGCCTGCCGACTATCCTCAACAACGATTTGCTCTTTCCCTTTAGCACCTACTGTCGGGCCACGGCCTACGACCCGGAGGCTGCCGGGGCGCTCTCGTTCGGCTGGTATGAGGGAGCGACCTACCTGAGCGCGGGCGTCACCATCATTCCCTCGGCGGGCACCTACCAGAACACTTACACGCCCTCTGCCATCACGGCCAACCGGACGCTAACGCAAAAGATCACGGATGTTAATGGCGGCGTCACGTCGCTGGACTATTCCCTCCGGGGCGAGTCCGCAGCCGGGTTGAGCGGGGGCGGATCGGCCAGCAGCAACTCGATCATCAGCAGCACGAACAACCTGGGCGAAGTCATCATCGGCCCAAGCCAGACCGTCACGTTCACGGTCTATGCGCTTGACCTGAATCCGGGTCAGCTCCAGTTCAAGTGGGAACTGCTAACGACCAATGGCTGGGCTTCGGACAGCACTTCCACTCTAACGCCCGCGCAGTTGTCCAATGGTTCCTACCGCAGCCAATTCGTTCGCAATGTGTCCACCGAGTATCCGGGCCTGAAGACGGCGCTCTGCACGGTTACGAACCTGACCACCGGCCAGAGCCTCGTGCTCCGGCAGACCGTTCAGCTCAACGCTTCGCAGACGCCCGTCATCAAGAACATCACCACCGACGCTCCGTTGGTTGGCGCTGTCTATCAAGTTGTCCGCACCAGCTCTGTCCATTTCACTGGCACGGCGACCGACCTCAACCATCTTCTGCTCAACTATCGCTGGGACTTTTCCGAGCCAGCCGGAGTTCAGTTATGGGGCAAAACCATCATGATTCGCCCCGACCAATACGATTACTACAGCCAGGCCGCGCTCCAGGCTGGCCCGCGAAATATCAGCGGTCAGCTTACGGTTTTCGACCGATTTAATGCCACTGCCGCCGTCTCTATTCAAAGTTTCGTGACCGTTCAGGTCTGGCATACGTGATAAAGTCCTGAGCTTCAGCAACTTCCCTCGCTGAAACTTTTTTCGTCTTTTTGCACGTTCCCCCTTGACGTGGAACCGAAGATAGTTTACATTTTAGACCAGATGAACGCGAACATGAACTGGAAACAGATGCGGGCGGTTGTGGTCCGAAAAGGTGTGGCCCGCGAGGAAGACACCTGCACCATCGGATTGTGCGATCCCCGGTTGTTGCGCCAGGGGATAGTGCAGCTTACGACTGTGATCGCCCGTTTTGTGCCGCGTCGCGGCGTAAATCCGCAGATTGAAGTTACGGAACGGAAATAACGGCTTAAATAATCGAAAGACAGAAATATGAGCAAAACCACGAAAAACGGCAAAACTCCGAAGAACATCCTGGCTCCCCTCAAGGTCAAATCCATCGAGAGGGCGGTCAAGAAGGGCGACATCCCCACCATCCTGGTTGAGGGCGACTACCCGACTCGCTACAACGAAGCCGCTGCGGTCAAGAAAGCCGCCGAGGCCCTGATGGATGACCTCAAGCCGGTCATGCTCCCCGACGCCCTGGCCGAGCTGTTCCGGCATAACAGCGAGCGCCCTTGGGACGCGCTCGCCAGCGTGAAGCTTCAGGACGACGCCCAGGAAGTGACCTGTGTCACCTTCACGGCCAAGTATAGCGCCGTGGCTCCGGCGATGGCCGAGGCCCTATTCCTGCTAATCAAGACCAAAGCTGGGAAGAAGCCCGACATCAATAACTACCTGATCCGCACGATAGTCGGCACCTTCGACAGCGCCGCCTTCCTGGGCGCGGATGGCCGGTTTAACAAGGAGCGGTTCACCAGGATTTTCGACGCCTTGGAGATCGTCAGCCGCGAGCTGGGTATCATCAATCCGCTCTCGACCAGCGAGACTGTGCAGCCTCTCCCGGATTTCCACAGCCGCCGCTGGATGGATTTCGACCTGGAGACCAACCAGCAGATCAGTTCGGTCATCAAGAACCAAACCAACTTTGTGCCCAATCCGAGGGCTGCCGAAGGCGTGAAAGCCGAGTAAACGGTTCTAACTGGCCAACTGGCTATGAAACGAGCGTTGACTGTTGAGAAATTGATTGCGGAGTTGAAAAAGCACCCAAAGAAAGCTTTGGTTGCGTGGCGCGATCATGACCAGGAGGAAAACGAAATAAACAACGTGGTTGGCCGGGTTAGAGTTTTTGAGCCAGCCACGTCTTTTGACCCTGAGTTTTGCGCAGGTGTGCGAGTGGTATTGTCGGGGTGATTAGCCCTGGAGGCTGGTGCGCATTGTTCAAAGAGAAAAATCATGAATTGCCCAAAATGTAATGCTGTAAATGCTATAGAGGTCGCGGAAGAAGTGGACATTGGAGTAGGACTCCAGCGGCACTTGCTGGGCGCGGAGTGCCCGGTTTGCGGGCAACTTTCGGTATGTAGCTGTTGCGGGGCCTGGGATTTTCAAGTTCACAAATCCTGGTGTTCTGAGAATAACCGTTTGGGAGGAGTAAAATAACGGGGTTGGGCCGGTCAATCCCATTTTTGCCATGAAGCGAATTCGTTATATCAGTGGAAAAGTTCAGGTGCAAATCATCGAAAATTACAAGGAGAAGCTGCCCAACGGCGACTACCGCTATGGCTTGACCGAGATCGCGGCCAAGCACGAGGTCAGCCTCAGCACCATCAATAACCTGGCTCGCATCGCCAAGTGCCAGGGCCGACCGCACGGCGGGCGCAAGCTTATCGTGCCGGATGTCCGCACCATGAAGATTCTGCGCGACGCCACGGAACCAGGGGCTACTCTGGCGGATGTCGGACGCCGGAACCCGCGCCGGTTCATCGTTGCGGGCAAGGAAATTCTCAAGCCGCTGTCCAAGCAGCGCGTGAAGCAGCTCGTGGACTTCTGGAAGAAGCGCCAGCTCAAAATCCATACACGCGGTTTTGCCCCTGGCGACGTGATCCAGTGGAACGAAAGATTGTTTACAGTTCTGCGTTACGACGACACGCACCGGGGCGCGGTGCGCGACCATGCCGATGGCAAGGTCATCGACCCATTCTTGTGGGTGAGCGGCAACTCACGCAGCCGCCGCGTAAGCGCCGTAGATAGTGCGTGAGCGTCCGCAGACTAATCATAGCTCTGACCGAGCGCCAGATCAGTGATGAAACCCGGTTACGCCGGGTTGTTGCGTTTTTCCAGAGGCAGCTCGGAGACATGTTTGGCAATGTTCAGGTTCGCCGCCGCAATCGGCGCTACGAGCTGGATGTGGCCGTTTACGAAAAACCTCTGCCGGGGGGCCGCGCTTATCGAATGCCCGACCGCCAGATCAAGTCCTGGATCAAGCTGGCGGCGGACAAAGCGCATCCTCGGCTCTACAAGCGGATCAGGGTTGCGGTTCAGCCTTGGCAGGCGGGCCGGGTGTCAAAAAAGTTATTCGCGCCCGTAAAGGTCATCGTGGATGCGGCTCAACCTCAACAGGCTGTGGCGCAAAGCCTTGAAACGAAAGACTTTGTGTAAACGAAACCGTTTCCTCTTGACTTAGAAGAAATTGTAAACGATATTCACATGTTATGAACAGCAGTTTACTGGCTCCCGGACGGATGGACGTGATCGAACAAGTCCTGGCAAGCGACCCATTCTTCAGGGGTCGGATACGCGATTCTGGAACGTGCGTCCTCAGAAATCGCCGTGGCATCCAGAAACGGTATAGCAATCTGACTGTGAGCATGGTCGCCGAACTAGCCAGGAACGGCCTTGATGCGGTAAACATGCGCCGGGATGAAGTGATCGCCAGAGCTTTTCAGTTCTTTGCTTTGGAAGATGAAATTCAGCTCGTAAGTTGAAAATGTTGTGGTCAGTGCGGAAACTCGTTACATGAAGACGACCGCCAAACCGAAACCGGCCAAAGTCAAAGACCAGGAGTTCGCAGATAATGCCTGCGAAGTCTCGGTCTTCATGGCCTGTTTCGGTTTGGTGAATGAGTTGAAGACCACTTATGCTGTGCTCCACCAGGGCAAGATGAGCCAGGAGGTCTTCAGCCACAGGTTCAATTCGGTGCTCCACCAGCTTTGCTTTACGGCTGAGTCCACAACTCGGTTCGACATCATGCTGCCCGTGCTCCGCTATGGGCAATTCTCTTCCTTCTTCTGGCGTTGGTTCAACTGGTGGGATGATTACCTCAAGTCGCTCCCGCCTGTCAGGATCATGGCGCTGCGACTGGCAGCCAGTGGGGGTGTGGCGGACATCTTGGCCAAATACCGTCCTCCGGGTGACTGGATTGCCTATAACAGCACGCCGCCGTTTACGGCGGTAAACACTTGACCTGACTGGGGGCGCTCATGAACCTTTCACGAGAATGCGGCCATCGTGGTTTCGCGGTGGTGCAGATTTGAGGGTGTGCGAAGCAAAGGCCCTGCTCCGGTGAGGTCTTCCTTCTGTAGTTATGGTGTGAAGAAAGTTGGGGCATGAGCACGATTTTTGAGCAAGATGTTTGTGGTCAGTGTGGAGACCTGAAGGAAATGGCGGTTTATCCGCGTTTCATGGTCCGCAATGCCGCTGGGGATTACTGGTCGAATGAGGATGGTTGGGTCAGCTATTCGCAGGCCGACATCTTCGATCACTTGGAGATGAAAGACCTCCAGATGCCGGAGGGCGGGGAATGGGTCAAGATGGCGGAGTCCCTGCCGGTGGTCGGGGTAGTAGGCAACGATCTGAAGGCCAAGCTGGGGCTGGATTTCATCGAGAAGGCAGGCGAAATGTTCCACCAGAACGGCCTGCTGTTCGAGTTCGACTGGGGCCACGGCCAGCGCGTCGGCAATCATGTCCTGGCCGGGCAATTCCTGACCGCCAAGCTGGCGCTGCCGCAGAGCGAGAGCAAGCAGATGCTCCGCGAGAGCTGCGAGGCGCTGAGCAGCGAGTTGGCCGAGGCAGTGCGCGGCCTGGTGCCTGAAGGCGTCCTGGTCAGGCCCACGCGCCTGGCGCACGACCACTGGAACGACATGTGGAACCTGGACCTGATGCTGGTCGAGGCCACAGAGGAGGACTTCGTGGACTCCAAAGAGGTCTATGGGCCTGGGGTGCCCCCGGACTTCGCATTGCCGGAGGGAGCCTCGCCGAGCGCGGAAAGGGCCTGGGCGGTTATTATTGGGGTGCTCAACCGAGGGGATGATCTATATTCTGGCGGGCATAGCCACGTCTTTTATACCCCAGAGCAATGGAAGGCCAGGGGCGAGGAGTATGGGGGAGGTAGTTGCTTGATCGTCACCCATGATGGCGGTGCTCACATGCCCTACTTTGCGGCGGAGGGCGGGGGCCACTCCATGCACTCAATGATGGACTTGGCGCTCCGCAGGGCCGGTTTTTACGCCGAGCAAGGCACTGCCTGGTTCTCGATCATCATCGAGGCTGATCCGAATGAACAGCTTATCATTGCCCTCGAACAACGCCCGCGCCCACAGGTTGAGGCCCTGGACGACGAGGATGAGATCACCGGCAAGGAGATGCAGGCCCCGACCGAGAAGGGGGCCATGATCCGGCACCTATTCGGCTTGGCTGGGCTGAAGATTTTCAAGGTCTTCGAGGAACCGGCAGACAAGGGCTGGGGCGACCTGGGCAGGCCCCAGCGGATTGTGGACACCATCATTGTCCCCGACAGCAAAAAGCCCTGGACGGCCAGCGGCACCGCGACCCCGGAGTTGGAGAACTTCTGCCGCCAGATCAAGTCGAGCCTCTACGAAATCCTGGGCACCGATGAAATCGACTATATTAGCCGGTGGAAGGCGGACCCCGGAGCTTGGGAGATCACTTGGTTCGTGGGCGACCCGGACATCCAAAGCCGTAGGGAAATTGGGGAGGCGCTGGATGCCAACATCGAAACTGAGCGTAGCTGGGAACCGCAAGACTTTTGGATTGTAAACTATGCAAGTCGTAAGTCTCAAACGGTGCTCGTTGTTGTCCGCGCTGACGAAAACCAAAATTTCTTAGCCTGGACCCTGGGGAACACTGGGCTGCTGGATGGCCGTGTTCCCCCGGAAGCTGCGCGGCCTAAAAATTGGTTTGATCGCCGCAGGCGGGACGAAAGGGGTGTATTTGTAGGACCAGCCAATCTGCTCAAGAACATACTGCCTGTTCGGCCAACTCCCGCAGTAGGGATAGTGGAAATCAGCTTAAAACCAGCCGAAGTAGCCCAAGCCTACTATCAGAGCCAGATCGAGTTCTACCAAAAGCAGTTAGGAAACAAGTCTAACAGCTATCGGCAAATCATCCAGCACAACCTGGAACTTTACAAGCAGGAATTAGCTAAGGCACAAGCTGCCTTGGCAGAACTGCGAGAAGGACTTGGGGACGACGACTTGATTGCTGCCGAGGAAGGCGGTGCCTGGAAAGACGTGATGCCCGAACGCTATTTAACTCGGCAAGAGGTTGAGCAAGCAATGGGGGAGCTTGGCGTCGTCTCCGTCCTGGTCCTGCCGGGTTGGCATAACACCCACTTCCAGGGCACCTGGCTCTACAGCCAGAAGGATGCCGATGCCGCTGAACTGGTTCGGCGAATCGTGTGTCACTTGGGCCTCCGTAGCAATAGGGCTTTGATCGGTTACCATTACGAGCCGACCACGGGCACCTTGGACATCTCCATTGCTCAGGGTTTGCTGGGCGAGGCGGCGGGGGACGAAGACTCCTGGAAGGACGTGGTTCATTCGCAGCCCACCCAGCAAGACATCGAGGCGGCGTTAGTTGCTACGGGTGCTCAGTCGGTGACGGTGTTTCGCTATACGTCCAAGTTTGACGGGTTTGTTTGTAGCTGGCCGGGCTGGACGACTGCGGACATGTATGCCGCCAAGGACCGGTTGGAGAAAATGGGTATCAGCTATTCGCGGCTCAAAACCATACCCAATAACGAGAGTGGCTTTGTGGTTGTCATTCCGAGGCAATTTTATGCTAGGTCTCAAAAGCGCCGTCGCATCGAATCAGAAGCACCGGGTCTTGTCAGCCGGATCATGGAGCAGGGCGGCACCGTGCGAAAGGTGCAAGATTCTGAGCAACAGGGACTTGTAGAAATCAAAGGTGAATGGCACAGGGGCCAGAGCTTGGATGCTCTTGCAGAAGCACTTGCCGTTGACAAGAGCGGGGCAAGCTACGATGCAAAAACCGGCAAGTTCACCATTTGCGCTAGCCAAACCGCTCTGCAAGAGGCGTCAAAGAGGCCCATTGTCGCTGCTGCCGTCATGATTAAGGGCAGGGGCATAGTTGCTAGTGGCTCAACCCATTCCGAGGCGATGGGGTCACTGCTCCAGCAGGGCTACTTCGGCAAGATCAAGAGCCTTGAAGACCTGGAGGACTTGGGAGTTCGATCCAACCGGGCCTATAACAAAATCTGGAATCAGGTCGAGATCGGGTTTCTGACCCTGCGCGGCGAGTTCGTCACCCGCGAGGAAGCCAGCCGGATGACCGGCATCGAGGATGTCCACGGTGAAGACCTGGCCGAAGGCAAGAATGAAGGCGACGACAACCGTGTGGCCATCGTCGCTGTTTTCAGAGAAAAGAGCGACGAAAAAGCTTGTGGTCAGTGCGGGAGGGAAAAGAGCGAGGGCAAGGGCTATACCTGCCTGGTTTGCCAGCGCGAGTATGAACCAGCCAAGGGTGAGTGGGGGATCGCGGGCGGGCACGCCAAGGAAGGCGAGGGCATCGAGGTCGCCGCCAAGCGCGAGATGAAGGAGGAGACCAAGCTCGATCTGGACGATTTGACGTTCATCAAGAAGATGCCCAACGAGGAGCGCAACGCCACGGTATTTGTTTTTGGGTGTATGTTACCGGAGACTCAAAAAGCAGTAGCCGGAGATGACGCTCAACGGCTGAAATGGTTAGCAATCGACGACCTGCCTAAGCTGGCTTTTGATAATCAGACGCTCATCAAAGAGGTCGCTCAAAAAATGGGTTTGCAAGAGGCTGAGCAAGAGAGTAGCGTGGATGAATTGCCTTGCCCCGCGACTCGGTGTGATGAAATGCGCCGAAATGAGCTGCGGTGCGATGCGCCGAGCTGCAATGCAACGACCACCACGCCTTCTTCGGAGGGCGTGGAGGAGGTTCTGGTTGAAGACGAGGAAGACACCGGCTGGAAAGAGGTCGTCGGGCCGGGTTGCTGGGCTATTCAATGCCGAATTTCAAAGGAGGTTAATGGACAGTGGGTTATTGGGCCACATTACGCGCGTATCACTCGCTGGAAAGGCGGGAGGGCTGAAAATTGGAAGTGGGTGGAGTCCCGGCAGAAAGCAACTTTGTTCAAAAGTAGGGAAGCAGCCCAACAAGTAATGGAGGCTGGAATACTTAGCCACGAGGATGCGAGAGACTGGCAAGATCAACCGGGCGAGTCGATGTTTTCGATTGTAAACTTTGAGAGGCTGGGCGAAGGCCGGGTCCAGCACATGCGCCAGGAGTGCGGGTATGACTGCGGCCCCGCTTGCATCAAGATGGTTGCGAATGCGCTGGGCATCGGACGCGAGCTGAAGATCGCCGACATCGTTCGGGCAGCGGGCAGCGATCCGGTGACCGGCACCGACGACAAGAAGATGGCCACGGGCCTCCAGGCGGCAGGCGTGCCCTTCAAGGTCGGCGAAGGCAAGGATGCTGAGGCGTTGGCCGACGCCCTGGACAGCGGCAGCTACATCATCCTGCGGACGCTCACCAGAGGCATCAAGCACTGGATTGTGGTTTATGACTTCGACGGCACCCGCTTTCAGGTCAACGATCCCTGGCTGGGCGAGATCAGCTATACGCCGGAGGAGATTGTGACAATCTGGAAGCCCCGCGAATACTTCTACTTCGAGGTTCCAACCAAGGTCAATGAAAGTGCTGAGCAAGTTCAGCTCGTCAAGATAGATGAGCGGAATTGGCCCGGCGTCGAGAAGGCCGTCCTTGAGGTTTTCGAGGAGCACGCGGCCTGGGTGGTCCAATACATCCAGACGGTTGCCGACATGGACCTGTCGGTCGCGGCGATGGAGGGCGACCAGGTGATCGGCTTCTACTTCCTGGGCAGGCGCACGGTCGCTCAGGGCGTTGTGGACGAGGAGATGGAGCCGGTCGAGGACTTGTCCGGCTACGAGCAGAAGCAGGGCGTCGAGGGCGTGGCTTTGGGCCTGGTCAGCGCGGCTCGCGGCCAGGGCATTGGCAGCAAGCTCAGAGATTACCCGCGCAGCCTGGATGTTGACTACATTTGGGGCCTCCAGCTCGAATCTTTGAACAATCTGGAGCACTGGCTCAAGCGCCGCCGCCTCGTGGCCAAGAAGCCCGGCCTGATCGCTACCTTGCAGGATTTCAAATAATTCCGAGTTTCAATGAAAAAGGAAGACCAATGAACGTAATTCAACAATTGGAAGCCGAGTGCGACCGCATCGGCCTGGATGCCCAAGCCCGTATTTACGGCCTTCGGCAAGCGATTAACATCCTGCGCGGCGGCTGCCCGCCCACAGCTTCAACGGCAGAAGCCCCGACCCCAGCTTCAACGGCAGAAGCCCCGACCCCAGCTTCAACGGCAGAAGCCCCGACCCCAGCTTCAACGGCAGAAGTCCCGACCCCAGCTTCAACGGCAAAAATCCTCTACAGGAAAAGCTGTACGGCGATGATCGCGGAAGCAGCGCAGGAGCTTGCAGCTTCCGGCACGCAGATTTTCGATCAAGTCAAGCTCCGCGTAAAGGCGATAGCGTTGCACCCAGAGGAAGCGATCAAGCTGCGTTTTGGCGTCTATCATGCTGTCAACCAACTCATTACTGCTAAGGTGATAATGCGAGTTCCGGGGGGCTTCTCGTTGGCAATCCCGCTGGCAAAGAAGGTGGAAGCATGAAAAAGGTGATAACTGGTGTCTTGTTCCGGGGCCAGCCGCTCTACGAAGAGTGGAATGAGGCCCGGAACGTCGTGGCCTGGAGCAGCCGCGTGGTCGAGGGAGACTACCCCACGAAATGGAGGCTCAAGCATTACGTCGCGTTGGCCGAGGTCAGGGTGGACAACCGCCTGCACCTGGATACCAGGTTGGCTGCCGTAAGCCGTGCCCAGTTGAATCTGGTGCGGCTGCCGGGCATGGAGATCGACAAGGCCCACTATAAGCGCCTGGCAGCCTCTCAGGCGCACCCCCAGCCGGGGGACAGGATAAGAGGTCAGCGCGGCCCCCTACGCTGCCTGGCCTGCACGGAGGGTTTCGTGTTGGCCCGTTGCGGGCGCAAGGTGCCTTTTGTCATGGACGAGGAGAGTTGGAACACGCATCGTCTTCTGGATGAAGGATGCTTTCGAGAATTGTTCCACGTGGAACATTGACCGATAGCTTAAAAATTGCGACCTCTGGTTTTCCAGGGGGTGCGGGGCTACGCAAAAAAGCGGTAGTGAATGGCGATAAATGTGGTTAGGGCTGCCGCAAAAACGAGGAGTTCGTAAACCTTGTAGGAACTTCCCCGGAAGGTTCTGCCCAAAAGGGGCAGGCCCCAAAGGATCGAAACGAACAGGCAGAGAGTTTTCAGCACGTTTAATGCGATCAGGCCCTCCGCAAAAAAGTGGCCTTGAAGGGCGATAAACGCGGTCAGGTTTACCGCCAACATGACGAGTTCGTAAACCTTGTAGGAACTTCCCCGGAAGGTTCTGCCCAAAAGGGGCAGGCCCCAAAGGATCGAAGCTAACAGGAAAAGAGTTTTCAGTGTATTTGATGCGATCATAGGTCTTTTTGGGTCGAGCTTACGCTTCCAGCCAGCCGGGTGCAAGAACTTTCGTAAACTTTTTTGAGTCGCCTTCTTTTGCACCCTTTCGTTATTCGGGCAAACCGGGCGATCCCTTTCCGCAAGAAAAGCTTTTTCTTGTAAACATTCTCGTTTTCCGTTCTACTGGCTATATGCGTGAAGTGACTAGAGAATACGACGGCGACCGCCTGATCCGCGCTATCGAACGCAATTTCGACATAGGCAGCACCGCGACCCTATCGGAAACACAGGCCAAACTCCAGGCGATGGAGGAGACCCTGAGCGAGCTGGACAAAGCTGTTAAAGCGTTGGACAGGAAGTGGATGACAATGATAACTCAGCAGCGGGATTCCCTGCTCAAGGAGTTGCAAAAGCAACTCGCGCTGGACATTGACTCGGTGAAAAAGGCCCAGGACGGCTACGTCAAGGAGGTTCAGTCGCTTCGGGCTTCGCTCTTTCAGCTCGAAAAGGGCAAGCTGGCTAACCTGAAGGAACAGCTCCAAAAGCTGCGGGCAGCCGCGCCGATTCTGGCGCAGACAGCAGGTCCGATCCATGCGGCCAGGCCGGGGCTACCCAACAAGCCAGATCAGGAAGCCAAGCCAGATCAGGAAGCCAAGCCAGATCAGGAAGCCAAGCCAGATCAGGAAGCCAAGCCAGATCAGAAAGCCAAGCCAGATCAGAAAGCGAAATTGCCGGGGATAGTGCAGGTAGCGCGGATAGTTGGGTCGTTGCTGGGAACCAAACCGTTGTATGGAAACAAGCTGGAAGCTGGGCCGATTTATGAGGTCGGCGCTACCGACAACGTGCTCGTTCGCGTTTACGCCATGCGCCGGGGTCAGTTTCGGGTGCGCTACTACGAGAACGGCAAGCGCATCTCCAAGGATACGACTGGCAGCGCCGAGGCAGTCAAGCTGGCCAACGAGATCAATGCCCGTTTGGAGCACCAGCTCCCGCCCGCTTCGAGGGGGCTTACGCGCTGCTCTGGTGAAGGTTTTAGGGTGTCCGAAGCGGAGGACAAGCTGGCCAACGAGACCAATGCCCGTCTTCTATCCGAGAACCTGGCTCGCGTCGGACGCGAAAATTGAACGCGGTTCCAATTTCGGTTCTACTGGGCAATGATGGAATCGGAGATATTCAAGCGGGTCAGGAAGGTGCTGGCTAAGACCCAGCTCGTCCCGGAGGAAGAGATAAGCCTGGACAGCCAACTGGATAAACAGCTCGGCATGGACAGTCTGGACATGGCAGAGTTCAGCCTGGAGCTGGGCGACGAGTTTGGGATCGCCCTGGAGCTGCGGGACATCCAGCCTCGCACCGTCAGGAGAGTCGTGGAGTTGTTGGCAGACGAATTACTAAAAGCATGAGCACAACAATTAAAGCATTCCGCCTCTATAAGGACTCGACAGGCGGCAGTGAATGGATGCGCACAGTTTACACCGACCGTGAGGTTGCGGAGATGGAGGCCGCATCCAAGCACGAGGAGTGGGCAAGCTACAAGGTCCATCCGGTCAAGGTGCGCGTGCTGAGTGCCAACGAGGGAGCCATTGGCCATGAGTTGGTGACCATCGACCACACCATAGCCATTGTGCGGCACCGCCAGGTCGCTTTGTCCAAGCTCAGCAAGAAGGAGAAAGACGCATTGCTACGGCCCTTGCGAGCGGCTAAAATTACAGGCAAGTCCTAAATTCTATGAAACTCGAAAACATGACGGCAGGCATGACTCTGTGGGACCAGCGCCGGGTCAAACGCGGGTGCCATTCCGAGCTGGCGACCTGGGTAGTTCGCGTGCTCGAAATTGATCTCGTAAAGCGGCAGGTTCGCGTCTCCTGGAATAACAACCCCGCCCATTGGGTATCCGAGAGGCATGTGACCCGCTACCGCAAGAATCGCAAAGAGAAGACGGTGTAAACACGGGCTATGCGCATCAAATTTGAGCCGCGCGACTGGTGGATTGGCCTTTATTGGAAGACCGAGAGCCACTGGGATTATGTGGCTAATGGCACGCAGTTTACACGCACTTATTACCTGTGCCTGCTGCCCACCCTGCCCATTGTTTGGGAGCGCCGCTGGTGCGTCCTTGTTTACAACGAACATTAAGGAAATAAAATGAAGTTGAGAAAAGCTGACTTGGCAGACGAAGTGAAGACCCTCTCACCCGCAGCCGCCAAGCTGCTGCGGCAATTGCGCGGCGAGTCGGTGGAGGTCTGGGACACGCGGAAAACGCTTCAGGCTAATCGCCGGGGCTATCTGCGGGTGGTGAAAGATAGGCTCACGCTTACGGAACTTGGGTCGCAAGTGGCTGAAGCACTGGGAGACTGAGTTGTGTGGGCTTCCCGTGAAGCACGCTGCTCGGACGCACCCCAAGACTGCTCGCACGCTGCTCGCACGCTGCTAAGACCTCACAGCCGCCGCCAGGACGCTGTTCAACCGTGCCGTTTCAGCTCCCATATCTGGCCAAGCCTTTGCGGGGCCAGCCGTGCAATGGCTGCGGCTATTGCTGCGCCCAGGAGGTCTGTGCCATCGGGGATGCCAGGCTGGGACTTGGGACCAAGGCTCCCTGCCCCTTGCTGATCTACTGCGAGGGGCGCACTTTCTGTGAGGTCGTCAAGAGAGGCAATTGGATCGTGCGACTCATAACGCCAATCTGGTTGGGCATCGGACGGGGCTGTTGCTCGGTTGACCCGGAGGAAGTTATCGACGTGTGAAGGCTCACGACGCAGCCTACTATCGGTTTTGGACGGTTACGTCCGGCATGGGGCCAGCCGAGCGCAGGGTCATCGAAGAGCACAACGCGCTCAGCGAGGCCGACCAGGCTGGAGAGGAAGCTGCGTGGTTCACGGCCTGGTTTGATGCCGTGCTCCAGGACTGCGGAGTCAAGATCGAACCTCCGAATACGGCGTCGGGCACAACCCCGTAGTAAAGAGTTGATGGCCGAATACGACTCTCTTGATTACCCGTCAATAGAGGCTCATTGCCCGTTCTACGTGAAAATGTTTACTTTTCCGCTTGCGTCGAGACGGTTATGGGCGTAGAAGTTTGTGGTCAGAGCACGAGAAGAGCTGAGTGGCGTCCGGCGAAAGGGCGCGATCCGGCTGCCGTTCTACTTGAGTGGCCAGTGCGGGATGGAGAGCGCGGGCTTGTGTCCTCGCAGAAAGGTGCAGCAATGAACTATGAAGTATTGAATCCGAAGTTGGGCGGGCTGATTCAGGTGCTTTTGCTCCTTGCGGTTTGCCTCTTGTCCGGGTGCGAGAACCAGGTGCAGAAGGACACCAAGCTGCACAAGCGTTTTGGCCCGCAGGCGCTCATTTACTACATGCAGAATGATGGCGAGGCTTTGGTGGTTTCCTCCAACCGCCTGTTTTATATCCAGATGAGTTCGACGGATGCGGCGAACCTGTTCACTTGCCGGGACATAACTGATTTCCTTCAGATACAGTTTAAGAAAGACTAATAGATATGATGAACGCTTACGCGAACTGGCTGGCCAGCAGGAGTGGCAACATGGCCACGCTCATCGAGGCCATGAAGAAAGAGGGCTGGGTGCCGGTGACACCGGAGCGCCAGCCCTATCGTATCGACCTCTGCCCGCAGATAATGTCTGGCCTGGCGGCGGCTGGATTTACCAAGATCGAGACGCCCGTGTTCAAGGTTGGCGACCGCATTTACAATGCCAAAACTCGCCGGGTGAAGGTCGAGTTCGACGCGACTGACAAGCCCGAAGACCTGCCCAACGTCAATGCTCAACTCCTGCCGCTGGTGATAGAGCACCTGCGCGAGAGCCAAAGCACCCATATCCTTTCGGTCGTGGTTACGCGCTCGGCCTTGTTTGGTTACCTGCCGCCCAAGGTAGGGGTCTTCACCTGCTCGGCCAAAGTGTCGCTCATCCTGCTGAACAAGGAGATGTATGAGGGCTTCGGGTTCGGGCAACCCGACACGGATCACTTGCGTGGCCAAAACCTCGGCATTGGCCCTACGGCGCGGAGGTTCGCGTGAAACTTGGCATGTCCTAGATTTTGTAAACATTTTGTTCTTGCGCCCACCAGGCGGATTGGCGTAAAGTTCAGGTATGCGAAAAGTCGAAGCATCGAAACGAGAAGGTGGACCAATGAATTCAGTTTGCGAATCTTGCAAGCACATCCGAGCGCGGACGCCCAAGGACAAAAAAGTCGAGGCCGGTTACGATCTGGCCCGGCACTGGTGCGCCAAGAATGATATGCCCACTCTGCCCGGTGCGTTGCGCTGCGGCGGCGATGATTATGAAAAATTTGTGGTCAGTGCGGAAAACCAGGCTTAAACAAGTGTTGACACTGCGCGAGAGCGGCGCTGTATTTCGCGCCATTGGCCAGGAGTTCGGCATTTCTTCTGGCCGGGCCGGGCAGCTATATCGCCAGGCGGTGAAGAAGCGGGAGCATGAACATGCCGGTAAATTGGCGCAGTTGAGGCGCGAGCGAACCGCGCTGCGTCAGTTGGCCACGGACCTGTGGGAGCACCGCGCCTGTGGCATACCAGAGACGGGCCTGTGGTGCCGCATTTGCGCCCTGGTGCCGGGCTTCCACGGTGTCAGGCCGGTGGACGCTGAGGGTGTGTCCATCCAGCGCGACGGCGATTACGAAATTAAACAGGAGAAATAGCCTATGGGAGCACCGCTACCAAAGGAATGCTACGAGCTGGCGCGGAAGATGCGCGAGGAGCAGGGCGAGACTTATCGTGCTATCGGAGAGCATTTCGGCGTTTCGACCAAGCGGGCGCGAGACATGGTCGAGCACAACCGGAAGCTGCAAAAATTGGCGGGCAACTGGGATTCTAGCTTTAGTTGCCGCACGGCTAACTGTCTTACGAACTATGGCTGGCAACACCAGCTCGACATCGACTCGAAGGAAAAGCTCGCGGCAATCTACGCTGCGGGCCATCTGTATTGGAACTCGCCGACGAAGCCGCGAAACTGGGGTAAGACCAGCGAACGGGAGGTTTGTGCTGTGCTTGGCATAGAGCCGTCGCTCGCGTCAAGTTCGACGCGGAGATACATTTTCCTTGCTCGGCGCATCATTAGCCTGATCGACGAACACGACCGCCGAGACCCCGCCGTGGACGTGTTGGCAGAGATCAAAAACCTCGCCAAGAAGATCATTGACCCCAGCTACCCATAACATGACTGAGAACAGGCCGCAGATTAACCCTAAGCTTGCCTGGGGCTTCGAGGAGCGCGTCTGCTCGCGCTGCGGAGAGACCAAGGGCGGCAACCTCTACCGGCTGTGCCGGTGCCAGCGCGAGGAGCGCGGCATCAAGGACGGCCAGCAACCAAACCTATGCCAAAATTCAACCAAAAATACACTGTAGTCCTGACCAACAACCCGAAGCCCAAGCCCCACCAGGTAGTGGCCAACTGGATACCGAATGGCAGAGGCGGCTTCCGAATGGGCGTTTTTCGCAACGGTCGCCCCTTTCCCTGGCCCAAAGACCTCGTGCTCATCCTTAAGGGCAAGACGATAGCCAAGGATATATTCGTTCACCTGAACGCGATGGGGGAAGAACCTGAGTGCTTGGGCGAATACGTTGAACGCCTGAAAGCCGAAGCCAAGGCCGTCCGCCGCCGCGCTCAGGTTCAGCCCGACCGCTACGTCACCCATATCGACACCAAAGGCCAGCCGCCGACGGAGCAGATGAAGACGGTGCAGGGGTGGAAACAGATGCTTCGTCCTTATCATCCGCTTCGTGCTTATCATCCCACGAGGAAGGCCATTCGTGGCGCGGCACAGGCGAAAGGGAGTAGCGATGGAAAGTAAACAATTCCATCCCGAAGGTGCGCCCGCCGCCGCCCCACCGCCCAGTGTGCCTGGTTGGAATTATAGCGTCCACGTGCTGGTCTATTATGAGGCCAGCCCGGAGCTGGGCTTGGCCGAGACCTGTGGCATCGCCTACTACCACTACAACCCGCCCTTCGACAAGGCGCAGTGGATAGACCCCGCACACTCAGGCCGCACGCCTGCTTTCTGGTGGTATCTGCCGAACAGTGCTGCGGCCTTGGCCGAACAAACTGCGCTCCAGCAGCGCATCACCTACTTGGAAACGCTGATCCGCGACGTGCGCAACCAGCTACCCATCCGATGTAGTTGGCTCAGCCCCGACTTGGAGCGCCAGATGGGGGAGGCCGTCAAGAAGAAATGAACTGAAATGGCGATAGAAAAGAAATGACATTATGATGACCGGGGTAAAACTCATCGAACAGGAGCGCGAGCACAACGCTCGGAAGTTTACACCAGCGCACGATGACGCGCACACTCGCGGCGATTTGGCTGTTATTGCAGCCATTTTGGCGGTTAAAGGAACGGATGCGTGCGTGGAAGACCCGCTGGGCCGCGTGAGCTTCCTGGGCGGTGATTCCTGGGGCCTGATCCACAAGCATGAGGGGCATCGAGTAAAGATGCTTGCGGTCGCGGGCGGTTTGATTGCAGCGGAGATTGACCGATTTCTCCGGTGCGAACAGCGGTCGTTGCCCACAGGCCATGCGGCCAGCTATAAGCTGCCCCTTAAGATTCCCAAGAAGTTTCGCCAACGATTTGCCGAGACCAAGCTCAATCCAAAGCTCTACGGCAAAGCAACCATAACCTCAACTACGAGAAAGAAGAACAAATGATAGAACTAGGCAGTGAAGTCAAAGACACCATTACAGGTTTCAAGGGCATCGTCGTCGGGCGTTGCGAGTGGCTGCACGGATGCACACGCCTCACCGTTGAGGGCCAGACGCTCCACGAAGGCAAACCCGTCGATCCGCAGTGGTTCGACGAGCAGCGCGTCGAGCTGCTGAAAGGCCCCAGCGCCAAGATCGTCAAGACGGTCAAGCAGACGGAAGTTCCTTCGGGCGGGCCGATGCCCGACCCAAAGCCTGCCAAGGTTCCGAGGCGGTAAATCTAGGGCAGCGTGGATTGAAACAATCAAGTAAAACAGCTAATAAAAACAGCATATATGATAGAACTAGGAAGTATCGTCAAAGACAAAATCACCGGATTCACTGGCATCGCCATGAGCAGCACCACTTGGCTTTTTGGGTGTGTGCGCATCCATGTCGAGCCACAAGAGCTGCACGACGGCAAACCAATTGCCATGCAGGTATTCGACGAACAACGCTTGGAAATCGTGGGGCCGATCCCCGCAAAGTTGGCTTGTGCAATGCCGATTGTGATGAGCCACGTTGTCCTGGGCAGTCTCGTGCGGGATATGGTCACGGGCTTCACGGGCGTCGTGGTGGGCACCAGCACTTGGCTGGGTGGACCGGCCAGGGTGGGCGTGGAGGCGCGGCAGTTGAACAGGGATTGCAAGCCGCTGGAAGGGCAGTGGTTTGAGCAAGGCCGGATCGAAGTCCTGGAAGGACCAAGCGTGGCGTATGTGCCCAGTGATGGTGCGTGGATTCCAGTGATTCCGTCTCCTCAATCCGAAGATGCAGTGCTTCCGCTTATCGCGCAGGAACCCAAGAAAACGGGCGGTCCTCAACCTGACCCGCGCCCGGCATCGCGGGACGTGTTTTCAGCCGGGGGTGAGTGAGTTTGTGGTCGGTGCGGGAGCCGGGGATGAGTAAACCGACGCGGTAAATTTGGGCGGCGTGAAAGCGGTGAACCGCCTTCTGCTAGGGGGTGGTTCGCCGCCTCTGCGCCGGGCCGCAGCACGCCGTCCATTTTGTAAACTTTTTATATTGCAGTCCCGGCAAAAATGGCATAAAGTCCAACCGTTATGGGTGAACGACTGATCCACTGCGACGTGAGCGAGCTGGCCAACGTGCCCGTTCCGTCTGATCCCGTCATGACCATATCCATCCTGGGCGGCAGAAGCACGGCACAGGACAAGTTCGGCGAAGATTGCCGGGCCATGAAGTTGCCGGAGTGGAGGCCCGATCTGCCGGAGAATGTTTACGTGGCTTTGCTGGGGTGCATAAGCGATCCAACCTGGTGGATTGCAAACCGAAATGTTGATGCTTCTGGCATCAAGTGGCCGGAGTCGTGGGTTGGGTTGAGGAACCAACAGCCCACGACTCCACCACCCCCGCAGCACGCTTGCTTTCCTGGGGCGCTCGCCGAGGAGAGGGGGGCCAAGAAGCCTGCTGCAAGTGTTCAGCAGGCTTCTTGCGCTCGGCTCCAGGACATCGAGCAATTCAAAGCCTATGCCATGAAGGCAGCCCGGTCGCCGGAGCTGGCCTACTTGACCATCATGGCGCTGGCCTGGCGCAACACCAAGGATAACCGCATCCTGGCTCTGTTCGTCGAGGCCCGCGAGAAGGTCGAGGGCCATCTCCAGGCCATCGACGATCTCCTGGGATCACCGGGAGCGGAATGAAAACATGGCGATTCCATTGGCGTGACGGCTCAGTTAATGAAGGGCCGGGAGAAACAGTTGAAGAAGCGTTCACGGCGCTTGGCTTTGGGGCTGGGGCGGTGGGGGCGCTGGACTATCATGAAGAAGTCGTAGCACCCTCGGAAGAGTCGGCCACTGAGCAGGAGCACGGATGAAGATCGGCAATTTGTATGCCAAAGCAAAGAGTTTATATTCTCTGGGAAGATGACGACACTCTCAGGGCTGATTATCAAATGGCGGGAGTTTACATCTCGCATCAAGTTGCTTTTAAAAAACTGCAAAAGATCGTCGAGGCTGGGCGTGACAAACGCGAGTTTCGCATTACAGAACATGAAGTTCATACATGCTCCAGATGAGGAGTCAATCAAACCCAAAATTGGCATGAACGCCGACGACATCAAATGCTTGAGAGACTGGCTGAGCCAGCAAACGGTTGAGCCTATCCTTAGCCGCACCGTTTTGGTCGAGGTTGATTTCCAGGAGACGACTGGAGTCAAGCTCCACTTTCGCTACCAAGGCATGTGCTCCTTGTGCATTCAGCTCAACGCCGATAGCACCTGGAGTTTTACGGTTGGGCAATGAAGATCAAAAACGCGCAGAAATTCTATGGAAAAGACCCATTACTATGTTTCTAATTTTCACGTGGGCGAGTTGTCCAAATACGAGCAAGCCATGCGAGCGAATCCTGCTCTCAAGTTGTCTATTCGGAATGACGCCTCAGATTTAGGCGGGAAACCTTTGCCAGCCATGCTGGCCCTGTATGGAGAGCGAGATCAGGACTTGACGAAATTTTGGGATGTAGTCTGCGACCGCGCGGTCCAGGGACAGGCTGCTGTCTGCGGCTACGTGCCCCATGTCAAACTGCCCTGGTGGAAGGTCTGGTGGAACCGCATTCTTTGGCGGATCAGCCTCTCGCCGCCCCGCATTAAAGTGTGGGCGCATAAGGATGATTTGATTGCCCTCGCCAATAGCATGAGGGTTGGCGATGCTGCGCTTCTCAGCAACAGCGAGGCGCAGACCATGTGCTTCATCTTGGGAGGCTTGGGCTTTCGGCCCGACACAGGTGGTCTCTGGGATACGGACGGCTGCCACAGACTGGACAAGGCCCGCACGCTCGTCTTCAAATTTCCGCCCAATGATCCATGAATTTTATGCGCGACGAGCTTAAAGATGAACTCGACGAAGGCAAAAGGGCAGTCGCAAAATTAGTCGAGCACCTGAACAGCATGGGGGCTGCAAACGCCAAAATTACCATATATCTAGGCGGCGCGGAGTATCTGGTGACCGTGGCCGTGGTCGGCCCAACCAACAAAACCGACACCATGGTCAAACCTTTTTAGCCTGGTGCTTTAAATCACGTTCTACCGGATATGGGAAATCATGCTGCGGGAAGGGCGATGGGGATGGCGGCGGAACTGGCGCTTGAACTTCGCACGAACCAAAAGGCGCTGGCGCTCCTCGACAAAATTTGCAAGCCCTACGAAGGGTGCGACGCCGAGTTCGAGCGGACACACAACACCCAATATACGGACACCGACCAGGCGTTAGGGAAGCTCATCACCGAGGCGTTTGGGGGCAGAAAGGATTGGGCCAAAGCGATTAAAAAGGGCGCTAAAGCGGCTAAAGCGGCTGGTGCTGGGGCGGAAAACTTGGCGCTAGATGGCTGGTATGACCAGGTTTACGCTAAATTTCGCAAACGATACGATTTGTGTTGACTCGCCGTGCGATACCGCTCCATAATTGTTGAGCGCGACATGTTCTACAGAATATGCTGGTGAAGGCTTGAGGGTTTGCGAAGTTATGATGCTTGAAGTCCTGAAATTCATCTTTTCGAGCTTTTGGGTGTGGCTGGGTAGCTGCATCCTCGTGGTCTGTTTCACCAGCGCGTTCGTGTCGATGCTCAGTTTTGTGCTGGGCGCGGCGCGGGGCGTAAACTCTTGCCATTGCCACGATCATGAAGTTCCAAGTTCTCGTTGCCGATCAGAGGATGGCCAGCGGGCGGCTCTATCCGCTAAAAGTAATTGAAGCGGCCTTTCGCCAGGCCGCGCCTCGTGTTCTGGCCAGGTTGGTGACCGCTCATCGCTGCGTTCCTCCTGGTGTTCCTTTGACGCTCGACAACTGCGTCGGAATTGTAAACAAACTCGAACTGGAAGGAAACCACGCTTTGGCCTCGATAGAATTCCTTCCCAACATGGCTGGCACCCGTGCCAGGATTGAAGCGTCGAATAAGGAGATCAGCTTCAGCCTGAAGGGGAACGGCCTGGTGAGCGAGATCGGTTGCGTCAGTGATTACGAGCTGACGTGTATCATCGCGTCACCACGTTCTACCGTATGTGAAGAACAATTCGATCAAAGCCCTGCCCATTGAAGTAGCCGCAGCCTGCGGCTACGTTCCTGGTTTCAAACTGCCCTGGTGGAAGATTTGGTGGAACCGTCTTCTGCTGCGGATCAGCCCGACGCCGCCCCGCGTCAAAGTGTGGACGCACAAGGCCGACCTGCCTCCGCCCTCGGCCCATATCTGGGAGCGTGGTGCCCAGGAAGCCGTCATTGGCTGCGCCGAGGCCCAGGCCAAGCTGTTCGCCCACCAAATCGAGACCGGGCGCGTGCTGGCCCAGAACATAGAGGAGGCCAGCCAGTACTGGCTCGATTACGACGCAAAGGGGGTTAAGGTCGTCATGTCGGGCACCGCTAAGGCGACTGGGGTCGTCATGTCGGGCACGACCATCGTGGCCGTCACCGGCACCTACGTCCCGAACAACTAAGAGAAGCCGCATGTCATATCCGGCACAGTAACAAGCAATTCAAAATGAACATGAACGCATACCCAACACAATCCACCAATAAAAATGCTCCACAGCGAGAATTTGACCTCCCAAGGGCCGTGATTCGATTGCGAGCCAGGGTCGAAGACCTTGAGCCGCTGGTGGAGGAGCTTCAGAAACGGCTTCAGACCGTCTGTCGTCCAGTTCCCGTCGAAGGAGCCGTCGATGTCGGGAAACCTGGGGATCAGCCCGTCGCCCCCGCCGAACAGGTCGCCGCCCCGACCGCCGCGCACATCAATGAGTCCACGAGCAGGCTGGAAGCAGTGATATACCGTTTGGTGATGCTCAAGGCCCTAATCGAAGTATAAGCGCCTGTAGTTAGGGCGTGAACAAAGTTGATGCGATTGTCCGCCAAGTCCTTGAGGCTGATGAGCCTGATGAGGGCGACTGGAAGGACGTGACGCCGACGCCGGATGAGGCCCGGCAACTGGACCAGCTTCGCCAGACTCATTGGTTCCACTCTCCCGGCCACCGCTACGGGCCGGGGTATTTCGTGCATGTCAATATCCCGGTGTTTGCGAATGAGGGCAAGCTCAGCCGGGCATACAGTTACGTCGGCGGCGTTTGGATTAAGCATGAGCTGCCCGTTGGGCAGGTGCCTGACCAAGAGACCCAGCTTGCCGCCGTGGCCGAACACTTCAGCCCCCCCTACGACAAAATCCCCGGCTTCTACCCGACCGATCTCCAGCGCCGGGGCTACGTGATCGGCAAAGCCTACAACCCGATGGAGCGCCGTTACTGGTTCGAGTCGGTCATGGAGGCTGCGGAGGAGCCAGGCGAGGAGGGCGACTCCGAGACTTGGAAGGAGCTGGTGAAGCCACACGTGGACGAGCTGGACCGGCAGGCCGCGTTGGCGGTCGCGCTCAAACTCAAGGAGGCGGGGTTCAAGTTTTAT
>Ga0315288_10000795_pt1 | contig 40134 bp, 46 predicted proteins | sample YL17G11_20_MG_FD_203454 | JGI IMG/M metagenome (GOLD analysis project Ga0315288, IMG submission 203454) | Sediment microbial communities from Yellowstone Lake, YNP, Wyoming, USA - YL17G11_20 | ecosystem: Environmental > Aquatic > Freshwater > Lake > Sediment | place: USA: Wyoming | collected...
CCCGCCCCAGCAACGCCATCGCAGCCGCGGCGTCCGGCGGAAGACCACCCCTGGCGGAGATCGATGGTGACAAAATCACAGACCACTTAGAGTGACAGAATCACTGACCGTCGACAGCTGCCCCAGCCATCGACGAGAAGGACAATAAGCGAATGGCTCACTATTTACCATCCCTTGACCGAGACCAGTCGACGCGGCCGCCCACGATAGTCAGTTCCGGTCGCAGGCCGAGAAGCTCTGCCGGGGGGCACGCGGCCGGATCATCCGAGAGCACCACCAGGTCGGCCAGCCACCCAGGGGCGATGCTGCCACGCTCGCCCTCGGCGAAGGTGGAGAAAGCGGCGCCCGTGATGTACATTGCCAGCGCCTCCTCGATGGACACGGCCTCGGCGCCGGGCAGCGGCCGGCCATCGGCGCTGCGACGGGCGACGGCGCCGTACAGCCCGGCGATGACGTCCGGGGGCGCGACTGGACAGTCCGAGCCGGCGGCCAGGCGAACACCGGCTCGCCCTAGAGAGCGCAAAGGATAGAGGTTGGTCTGCTTCTCCGACGCTACCCGGCGCAGATAGCGCTCGCCGTTGTAGTAGAGGAAGGACGGCTGGGTCACCACCAGCACGCCGGCGGCCGCTATCCGCCGCACCAACTCCGGCGGGCAGATACCGCAGTGCTCGATGCGATGGCGATGATCGCCGCGCGGCCTCTCGGCCAGCGCTGCTTCGTACGCGGCGACCACGGCAGCCACCGCTCGCTCCTCGACGGCGTGGACGGCGACCTGCCAGCCCTGGCCGTGGGCGTCGGCCACCAGGGCCGCCAGTTCGGCCTCCGCGGGGTAGATCTCATCGCCTAGCTCCTTGACCACAATCTTGGCCGGCCCCAGGCTTACGCCCCCAGCATTCTCGCCCTCTTTTCGCCCGCGCCGCGCGTCCTCCAGGTGGTCGATCCCCACCATGGCCGTGACTCGAGGCGCCAGGTACCCCTCCCGGCGCAGGCGGCCCAGCAGCTCCCACTCCGGCGGGCCGTTGCTGTGGGTAGCGTCCACCAGCGACGTCACGCCCGCCTCCAGGAAGCGCTGGCTGGCCAGACGCACGCCCTGGGCCAGCTCCTCGTAGGACAGAGGCGGCACCGCCCGCTCCACGACCTCGTTCATCTCCAGCAAGAGGCCGCTGGGCTCTCCGCTGGAGATATCGCGCCCCAGGTAGCCGCCGGGGGGCTCCTCCGTCGTGATGTCGATGCCGCACAGACGCAGCGCCAGGCTGTTCAACACGCAGGCGTGGCCGCTGCGGTGGATCAGTCGCACCGGGTGGCCGGGCGCGGCGGCGTCCAGGTCCCAGCGCGTCGGGTGGCGCCCCTCCGCCAGGTCGACCTCGCTGTAGCCCACGGCGCGGACCCAGCGGCTGGCGGGCGTCTCCTGAGCACGGCCGCGGATGGCCGCCTGAATGTCGGCGATCGAAGAGACGACGGCAGGAGAGCAGTCTACCGACAGGAGGCCGGCGGCGTAGGCCAGCAGGTGGCAGTGGCCGTCGATGAAGCCGGGCAGGACAGCGCGGCCGCCGCAGTCGATAACCTCCGTCCGAGGGCCAGCGTGGGGCCGAACGTCCTTCTCCGCGCCGACGAGCAGTATCCGCTCGCCCGCAACGGCGACGGCCTCCGCCCGCGGACGCGCAGCGTCCATGGTGAGGACGCGCGCATTGTGGAGAACAAGTGTGGCAGGCAAGACGATATTCACGTGGTAACTGCGGGTTTCACTTGACTCAGCGGCCCGGATGTGGCGAAAGAGAACCTGAATACGAAACCGAAGGCGGCGACACCCTTTCGGAAGTTACAGCAACTGGCGAAAAAGCTGGTGAGAGTGCCGAAGAATAAGGCCCGAGCCCAAGCAGATACCAAGCGGTGACGTTCACTTTCGCTCCTGCAGCCGTGTACCTAAGTGCCCCATGAAGGCCCGGACGTGCTCGTAAATCACACGCGACCGCTCATCGTCAAAGGTCTGCCGAACATGCATGGCGTGATTGCGCCACGCATCCTTGAAATGACGGAACTCTGTGCAGGCTTCAGAGCCGAATTGCTGCTCGTCACGCCAATTAGCCCCATCACCAGGCCCCAGCGCCCGGACTTTCCTTTCGATGGCCGTGATGATGTCGTGCCAGTTGGCTCGATCGGTTGACACCTTGTAATGATGGCCGAGAGCGGTCAAACCAATCTCCAAGATGCGCATGGCATGAAACACGCACGCGGTATAACGATTCAGCGCAAAGCACTTCGATGCCTCTTCTGTGTCGAATCCTGTGGAGGGGAACTTCTCCAGCACGACTTGCCAGTCTTCTAATGGGTTCTGGTAATACCGCACGTCGCTAGCATCGATGGCTAAAAAGAGTCGCGAATCGAGTTCATCAGTGAGGCGTTCGGAGACCTCGTGACTTGCCACATCCAAGTCACGGTAAGAGAATCGTTCATGTTCCCGCAGAGTGTTAATTACGCGTTTCACCTTTGCAAGCGTCACGGTGAAATGAAGCGCTTGACAGTCTTCTTCAATCCTCTGCATGCTCGCAAGCACAGCATCTCGAATCTCTAATAATATAGGGCTATCTATGTCGAGGTTGTTCGGAACGTTCTGCAGAGCATACGATGGGGCTCGCATCACCATAAGATTGTTCCCGTGAGCCAAGAGGCCACTGGCCTGAATTGTCTCCATGATCCCCCCCAGACTTATGAGTCTGCAGGGATTGTCGACCCAAGGCGGCGCTGAGTCCAGCGTATTGTTACTAGTCACAGGCGCAATCATGACAATGTGCTCGAAATGGAGTCGAGATAGGCTTGATCAACGACCCCCCAAACTTGAGGAACCTTATCCAGAATCTTCTTTAGGGGGTAACGCACTGGCCGACTTTCGCTGCCATAGACCTTCGGGAAGTGCCTGAAGGTCTCATACGCCAAGATGTCGGCAGCTTGAAGCGGTTCAAACTCCTCTTTTGTCGCAAAGGTTAGCGACACGAAATTGAGATGGTTCGCTGTGCCTGGTGGGAGACCGTCGTAAGCCTGTTGTACTTGGTGCCTGCCCCGGGCGCCACTTTCAAACACGAGCGCCATCTTTTGACCAGGTGCGCGTTCCTTTGGAAACGTTGAGGCTTCCAGCAATACTGCCCCCGCTGTCATCAAGTAGAGGCGTTCTATGCGCTTTGGTCTTGGCGGGAAGTATGCAAGGAACAGGTCTCGCGGGAAACTCACGCTGACTAATCCCAAGACGTGATCTGTAATCAGCGTCAGCAAGTAATCAAGTCTGCGTTTAGATTCATCGTCTCTGGACCAGTCCTTGAATTGACCCTGACGCGCCTCGAAATCCGCCATGTGGAAGTAGCGAAGACCCCAACTGTCGACTACGGCCCTTTTCCATTTGTCTGAAAAAGCGCCCCAGCGTTCTTCATCCGAAATGAATCCGGCCAGCGTTAGTGCAGGGTCATTGGGATTGGCCCCGCTTTCGTCGAAATACGCGCCTAATGGCATAATGAACCGCTGGCCTGGCATTAGAGTGGATGGCAATGCATAATGCTGCGAGCGTAGGACTCAGTAGGGCCCAAAGGCCCTACTGAGTCAAGTATGTTGTTACCGTTTCAACCCGCAGGGATGTTTCGCCCTACAGCAGGGTCATCTCCTTGAGGTCCGGCGGCACGATGATCCGCGCCGGCGTCAGCGCCTGCACCTCCTCCGGCGTCCAGCCGGGCACGATCTCTCGCAGCACTAAACCCTCCGGGGTCACGTCGAGGACGCCGACGTCGGTGATGACCTGATGCACGCAGGCCGGCGCCGTAAGGGGCGAGGTGCACTCCTTGACGATCTTCGGCTCGCCCTCTTTGGTGCTGATGGTCATGAGGGCGATGACCCTTTTGGCGCAGAACGCCAGGTCTTGACCGCCACCCAAACTACCGATCTGCTTGCCCGGGATGGTGTAGTTGGCCAGGTCCCCCTTCTCCGAGACCTGAAGCGCCCCCAGGATCGTGATGTCGATGTGGCCGCCGCGGATGATGGACAGGCTCTCGGCGTGGTCCATGAACGACATGCCCGGCTTGGGCGACACCGGCTGTACGCCGGCGTTGATCAGATGGACATCGGCCTCGTCCGGGTTGTCGATGATCGGCCCGAAGCCCAGCACCCCGTTCTCGGAGTGGAAGAGGATCTCGATGTCCGGCGGCACGAAGTTGCTGCAGAACGTGGGCATGCCCACGCCCAGGTTGATCACCATGCCGTCCTGGAACTCCTTGGCGGCCCGAATGGCCATGGTCTGCTCGTCCAGTCTCTCTCCAGGCATCGTCCTGCTCCTCCCGTTTCCTTACATCGGCTCGTTCCAGGGCCGCGGCTCCTTGGGCCGCACCACCACCCGCTGTACGTAGACGCCGGGGGTCACGATGGCCTCGGGGTCCAGCTCGCCCAGCTCCACCAGCTCGTCCACCTCAGCGACGGTGACCCGCGAGGCGCCGGCCATGACCGGGTTGAACGTGCGGGCCGTGCCGTGGTAGACCAGGTTGCCGTAGCGGTCGGCCTTGTAGGCCTTGATGAGGGCAAAGTCGCTGGGGAGCGCGTGTTCCAGGAGGTGCTTGCGCCCGTTGAATTCGCGCACCTCTTTCCCCTTCTCGACGACGGTGCCCACACCCACTGGCGTGTAGAAGGCGGCGATGCCGCCCTTGGCCGCCCGGATGCGCTCGCAGAGAGTGCCCTGGCCCAGGAGCTCCAACTCCACCTTGCCGGCCAGCACCCCCTGCTCGAACGGGGTCAGGATGCGAGCGGGGGCCGCCGGAAAGGAGAGGATGCCCTTCTTCACCTGGCCACGCTCTACCAGCAGACCGGGGTCATACCAGTCGGGCGGCATTCGCAGGATGACGGCCATGCGGGTGCGCAGGATCTCCAGGAGCTGCTCGCCCCAGCCGCCCGTATTGCCGACGATGGTCAGGTCCTTGACGTCCTTGCGGGCCACCGCGGCGATGAGGTAGCTGGGGCACTCCGCCGGCCCGCCGAAGCCGCCGATAAGGACGGTCGAGCCGTCGGCCATGTCGGCTACGGCCTCGTCGAAGCTGCGCACGATCTTGTCTATCATCGGCTCCGACCTCCCACAGGGAATTAGGCACCCATAGGATGGGGGAAAGACTTTGACCTGTCAAGGAACGATATACTAGACTCAATATTGGAGAGGACGCCGATGGAGAAGAAGATCAGTTTCGAAGAGGCCTTGCAGCGGGCCAAGCGCATGTCCGAGCGCTACGTAGAACGGGGGGCCTACCGCTTCTTCCCTCAACCGGAGATCGTCGAGGAGGTACAGCGGGGGCTGGCCAAGAACCTGGTGGAGCACGGCCACTTATTCTGCCCCTGAATGACCCTCAGCGGCGATCCCGTGGAGGATCGCAAGAAGATCTGCCCCTGCGAGCGGCATCACGAGGACATTGCCCGCGACGGCTACTGCATATGAATGTTCTTCGTGAGCGAAGAGTTTCTTCGCCGATACGACGAGACGGGCGAGATCACTCCCAGCACGCTGGGCGAGGTCGCTCCCCTGGGCCAGACGCTATTCCCAGCCGCTGCGGACGCCGAACGCCTGCCCAAGAGCAAGCGGGGGCCCGCTAACAAGCCATCGTAGCGAGGCATCGCATCGGCTCTGCACCATTGACGGATAGGGATGGCTTCTCATCTGACGGGGGCCAATCATGTCATTCTGAGCGAAGCGAAGAATCTGGGGAGGGGCAGCACACGAATCTGCAATGGAGAGACTTTGAGAAGGGTTATGAGGCCCCACCCCAGATGCTTCGTCCGCCGACGGCGGACTCAGCATGACAAGGGTCATATCCGTAAGAGGCGGCTCAGGTAGGGGCACTGCTTGCTGCGCCCCAGGGGCGGGGCAGGCGTCGTTCGCAAAAAAGAAGGCCCCGCCTGAGGCGGGGCCTCTTCCGATGCCCTGAACTTCGCCTAGTCGGCCGAGGGCAGGACTTTGGGCTGCAGCAGCTTCATGGCAGCCCCGCAACAGTGGACGTTGCCCTCGCCCGGCTTGATGCACAAGACTTCGCTACCGCAGGCCTCACACTGAAATCGCTTGCCAAGCTGATTAGCCACGCTCCACCTCCGTCACTGCTTCAGCTGCATGGGCTGATCGCAACAGGAGAGAGATCCTGCTCCGCCCTTGGTGACGATCATTTCGGTGCCGCATTTAGTGCACTGATAGCGTTTCCCCGTTTGGTTGGCCACTCTTCTCACCCTCCGCCGAGGAGGGGCGCACTCCAGCATAGATACCCCGTCTCGGCAGCACAAATTCTAGCGCCATCTAAAATAGCAGTCAATCCCTCTTGGGGCCCGTCAGAAGCCGGACGGAAGGGGCCCGGCGCCCTACCGGATGACGGTTAGGGTGCCGGTCATCTGCGTGGGGCCGTACAAAATCGATGTCACCGGCCTTTGGTCGAGTGCAAGAGCACGATATAACAGCATAATATGGCACAACACTTCAGGCAGCCCTTCGCAACCCCCGCCAGGGCCGGCGCAGCCGAAGGCGCAGCAGGCCACGCACGTCCTCCCACACCGTCTTCGGCACGTTCACTCGAGTATCGGGGTCCTCCAGCCAGCGCACCGGGATCTCCTTCACCCGATAGCCCGCCTTCTCCGCCAGGATCAGCATCTCCGTATCGAAGAACCACTCATTGTTCTCGATCAAGGGCACCAGTTGCTGCACCGCCCGCCGGCTGGCTGCCTTGAAGCCACACTGGGCATCGGAGAAGCGGGTGAAGAACAGCCCTTTGATCATCACGTTATAGGTGCGGGAGGTCACTTCTCGCTTCACGGAGCGGCGAATATTCGCTCCCCGCGCCAGCCGGCTGCCGATAGCGATATCGTAGCCTTCGCTGGCGATGGCCTCGATGAGTGGTAGGAAGGCCGCCAGGTCGGTGGAGAGGTCTACGTCCATGTAGCTCAGGATGTCCGCGGGGCTGGTGAGCCAGGCGGCCCGCAGTGCCCGTCCCCGTCCCTTCTGCGGGATGTGGAGCGAGGCCACGTCGGGTTGCTTTTGGGCCAGCCTCTGCGCCACGTCCAGCGTGCCGTCGGTGGAGGCGTTGTCGGCAATAACGATGCGGTACTGGTAAGGGAAACCCTGCGCCAGGAACTTGCGCAGCGTGGCCACGCTGTCGGCCAGGACGTGCTCCTCGTTGTAGACCGGGATGACGATATCGACAGAGGTCATGTCCTCGATTCCCGCAGCTGCAGGGCCTAAGCCCTGCCCATCAGTGCCTGAAATGACGGATGCCGGTGAACACCATCGCCACGCCGTGGGCGTCGGCCGCCGCGATCACCTCTGCGTCCCGGATCGAGCCGCCGGGCTGGATGATAGCCGTGACGCCGCCCTCCGCTGCCATCTCGACGCCGTCGGGGAAGGGGAAAAAGGCGTCCGAAGCCAGGGCTGCCCCCCGCGCCCGCTCCTCGGCGCGGCGAAGGGCCAGGTGGACGCTCGTGACCCGGTTGGGCTGGCCGGCGCCCATGCCCAGCAGGGTGCGGTCCTTGGCCAGGACGATGGCGTTGGACTTGACGTGCTTCACCACTCGCCAGGCGAAGCGGAGGTCGGCCACCTCCTCCTCGCTGGGAGCGCGCTCGGTCACCACCTTCAATTCGATAGAGTCGTCGGTGAAGGCGTCGGGCTCTTGCACCAAGAAGCCGCCCGAAATGCGGCGGTACTCCGGGGCCCCGCACCCAACAGCCGCCCGCGGATCGACGCGCAGGATGCGCAGGTCGCGCTTCTTGCGCAGGATGGCCAGCGCCTCCTCGGCGAAGGCCGGCGCCACCACGATCTCGTAGAACGTCTTGGCGATCTCCTGCGCCACCGCCTCCGTCAACTCGCGGTTGACGGCGACGATCCCGCCGTAGGCCGAGACGGGGTCGCCGGAGAGGGCGCGGCGATAGGCTTCGGCGAGGTCGTCGTGGCAGGCCAGCCCGCAGGGGTTGGTGTGCTTGACGATCGCCGCCGTCGGCGCGGCGAAATCGAGCGCCGCCCGCCAGGCGGCGTCGGCATCGAGGAAGTTGTTGTAGGACAGGGCCTTGCCGTGGAGCTGCTCCGCCGCCACGATCCCCCAGGGCTCTCCGCCCCAGAGCACGCTCTCCTCCTGGTAGACGGCCGCCCGCTGGTGCGGGTTCTCGCCGTAGCGCAGGTCGAAGAGCTTGTGGAGGGCCAGCGTCAACTCCTCGGGGAAGGCGTCACTGCCGCGCAGGTACTGGGCGATGGCCGTGTCGTAGGAGGCCACGTGCTGGAAGGCCTTGAGCGCCAGGCGGCGCCGCTCGTCCAGGGGCACCGGGCCGGCGCGCAGGAGCTCCAGCGCTCGTGGATAGTCGGCAGGGTCGACCAGCACCAGGACGTGGGGAAAGTTCTTGGCGGCGGCGCGGATCAGCGTTGGCCCGCCGATGTCGATGTTCTCCAGCGCCTCCTCCAGGCTCACGTCCTTCCGCACAACCGTCCGCATGAAGGGATAGAGGTTCACCGCCACCAGGTCGATGGTGTCGATGCCGCTGCGGGCCAGCTCCTCCATGTGCGAGGGCCGGTCGCGGCGGGCCAGGATGCCCCCGTGCACCGCCGGGTGGAGCGTCTTCACCCGGCCGTCCAGGATCTCCGGGAAGCCGGTGAGCTCCGAGACGCTGCCCACGGCCAGACCCGCCTCGGCCAGGGCCTTGTGGGTGCCGCCGGTGCTGTAGACCTCGAAGCCCAGCTCCCCAAGGCCGCGGGCCAGGTCCACAACGCCGGTCTTATCGGAAACGCTGATGATGGCCTTCACGGCTCGGGCTCTTCGTCTTCCTCTTCGAACTGCTCCGCCACTTCGCGCACCACCTGGCCGCTGCCCCCGCAAAGAGGGCAGGTCACCAGGTCGGCGTCGACCTGCTCGATGCCCTGATACTCCATCAACTTGCCGCCCTCTGTCCAGACGTAGGTGCGGTCGGGGTCGTAGTCGTCGATTCGGAAGGGGCGCTGGGTGCGGCCCTGCTCGTCGATGTAGCCGAGGTCGCCGGAGCTCGCCAGGTGGTCCTGGAAGAACAGGCGCAGCGCGTCGCGTGCGTTCTCCGCCTCGATGTCCTCCTCCCACTCCGTCTCGTCGCCCTGAGGGACAGGGGTCTCATAGCCGGGCACCCGCTGGCCAGAGCCCATCTCGGGGAAAGAGTGACCCCGCACCGTCCTCTCTACGTAATAGACACGGAAATTGGCCATGGCGAAGCCCCTATTCGATGACTACCCGCTGCCCGTTGGCCTGTCCGACCACCTCCCCCACCACGATCGCCTCCTCCACCTGTTCCCGCACCGCCTCCACGTTCGAGGAGTCGCAGACCAGCACCATGCCCAGGCCCATGTTGAACGCGCGGTACATCTCGTCTTTCGCCACACTACCGCGCTCCTGGATGAGGCGGAAGATGGGCGGCGCCGGCCACCCGCCTTTGTGCAGGCGGGCCGCCACTCCCTCGGGCAGGATGCGCGGCAGGTTCCCGGGCAGCCCGCCGCCCGTGATGTGCGCGATGCCCTTCAGCAGGCCCAGCACCCCTTTCACGTCGTTGTAGTAGCAGCGGTGCACGGCCAGCAGGGCGTCGCCCAGGGGACAGCCCAGTTCCGCATAGTGGCGCTCCAACCGCGCCCGCTCCTCGACGGCATCGCCGCCCAGGCCCACGCCCAACACCTTGCGCGCCAGGGAGTAGCCGTTGGTGTGCAGCCCGCTCGACGGCAGGCCCAAGAGCGCATCGCCGGCGCGGATCGACGCCCCGTCGATGATGGCGTCCCGCTCCACCACGCCGACGATGAAGCCCACCAGGTCGAAGTCGCCCGGCCCGTAGACGTCGGGCAGGTCCGCTGTCTCGCCCCCCAGCAGGGCACAGCCCGCCGCGCGGCAGGCATCCGCCACGCCCTCCACGATTGCCGCCCGCTCGGCGTCGGACAGGGAGCCGCTGGCGATGTAGTCCAGGAAGAAGAGGGGCTCGGCGCCCGCGCAGAGGATGTCGTTCACGCAGTGGTTCACCAGATCGGCGCCCACGCCCTGGAAACGCCCCGCCAGCGAGGCCAGCTTGAGCTTGGTGCCCACGCCGTCGGCGCTGGCCACCAGCACCGGGTCACGGCGCCCGGAGAGGCGGAACAGGCCGCCGAAGGGCCCTACGTCGGCCAGCACCTCCGGCCGGCGGGTGGCGCGCGCCATTTCGGCGATGCGATCCACCAGGCGGGCGGCGGCGTCCACGTCCACGCCCGCCTGGGCATAAGTCATACCTTTGGGGGCCTGCTTTTCAGCCATGAGAGGGTAACGCGCCACCCCAGCCTGAAGGCTGGGGTATGATGATCCGAATCCATGCCCCCGCCTTTAGGCGGGGGTCGAGAACAAGTCTGCTGGCCACCGGATGCCCGCCACTCATCTTCGACGCCTTTGCCGGCAGGCTGGCGCGGCTCGAGCCGAAGCTGCGGGCTTGAACCCGCAGAATCCGAAGGCTAGTGGCGGTCTTCTTCCCAGATCCAGGCGACCCCCACCGGCTCCGGCTTCTCGCCGGGGCTCACCGGCGGCCGCTCGAACACCAGCTTATCCATCTGGAGCTGGACGGCCATGGGGTACTCGCCCGTAAAACAGGCGGTGCAAAAGTCATCGCGGGTCTGGCCCACGGCCCGCAGCAGGCCTTCGATGCTTAGATAGCCCAGCGTGTCGGCGTCGATGTGCTGCCGAATCTCCTCCACCGTTTTGCTGCCGGCGATGAGCTCCCACTTGGTAGCCATGTCGATGCCGAAGAAGCAGGGATGGCGGATGGGCGGCGCGGTGATGCGCATATGCACCTCGCGGGCGCCGGCCTTGCGCAGCATCTCGACCACCCGCGGCGTCGTCGTGCCCCGCACGATGGAGTCGTCCACCACCACCAGCCGCTTGCCGGCCAGCACCTCGCGCAGGGGGTTGAACTTCAGATACACGCCCACGTCCCGCAGGCGCTGGTCGGGCTGGATGAAGGTGCGGCCCACGTAGCGGTTCTTCACCAGGCCCTCGGCGTAGGGGATGCCGGACTCGCGAGCGTAGCCCGTGGCGGCAGCGATGGCCGAATCGGGCACCCCGATCACCAGGTCGGCGTCCACCGGGTGCTCGCGCGCCAGCTCCGCCCCCATGGCCATGCGCACCGGGTAGAGCAGCTTCCCCCGCAGCACGCTGTCCGGGCGGGCAAAGTAGATGTACTCGAAAATGCAGAGACCGCCGCGCTGGCGCTCCACCGGCTTGTAAGAGCTGACGCCGTTTTCGTCGATGTACAGCGCCTCGCCGGGCTCCACCTCCCGCACGAATGTGGCGCCGAGGTGATCGAGGGCGCAGGTCTCCGAGGCCACCACCCAGCCGTGATTCAAGGAGCCCAGACAGAGAGGGCGGATGCCGAAGGGGTCGCGCATGGCGAACAGGCCGTGCGGGGTCACGCCCACGATGCAGTAGGCGCCCCAGATGCGCTGCATCACGTGGCCGATGCGCCGCTCCCAGGTGGTGCCCGGCGCCGTGGCCAGGAGCTGGGCGACGATCTCCGTGTCGGTAGAGGTCTTGAACATATAGCCCTGCTGCTCCAGGTCGCGACGCAGCACCTCCGAGTTCACCAGGTTCCCGTTGTGGCCAAGAGCGAGGGGGCCGCGCGGCCCTTCCACATACACGGGCTGGGCATTCTCGACCCGATTGGAGCCCGTGGTGGAGTAGCGGGTGTGGCCCGCGGCGACCTGGCCCGGCAGATAGGATAGGTCGGCCTCGTCGAAGACCTGCGCGATGAGGCCCATGCCCGTGCGCAGATGAATCCGGTGGCCGTCGCCGGTGGCGATGCCGGCGCTCTCCTGGCCGCGGTGCTGGAGGGCATAGAGGCCGTAAAACGTTATGCGGGCAACGTCCTCGCCGGGCGCGAAGACGCCAAAAACACCACAGGCATCGCGGGGTCCTTCGGAATCCACAGGCATATCCTGCCTAGTGCCCCAGCTCGCTAGCGGGTGGCCCCGACGGGTTGAGACAGGTCTGGCAGGAAAACATACCGCTCAATCGGTCAATCGACCAAGGCTGCAATCGGGATTCGAACATCTGCCCTTTGGGCTCAGTTTCTTGCCGCAGAAAAGACAGTGGGTGGTCTCCCACCACACGAGGTAAGCTAGCCCCGCCATGGCCGAAACCAAAGGCATCAGCATTGCGAACGCCAGCGCGCGTTTCTTCATCCAGAGCGCCTGCCCGAAGGCGTCATCATTGTAGCATCCCTATCGACGGCTGGTCAAAGGCTGCGCCCCCTACTTCCCGGTCAGCGGTAAGCAGCAGCCGAGGGCGTTGGGCTCGCAGTCCGTCGTCTCCATCTGGATAGTACTGTGGGCGATGCCATAGCGGGCGACGAGCAGTTCGTTCACCCTGCTCAGGATGTAGTCGCCCTCGCTGATGGGCCGGTCGTCCATGCGCACGTGGCAGCTCAGGGCACGGATGCCCGGAGCGATGGACCACACGTGGAGGTCGTGGACATCGCGAACGCCGGCCACGCGGGCGACCGCAGCCGCCAGCTCCTCGACGTTTAGCCCGGCGGGGGCGGCCTCCACCAGCACGCTCAACCCCTCGCGCAGAATGCGCCACGCGCCGAGCACGATGATTAGGGCGATGAACACGCTTATCGCCGGGTCCGTCCAGAACCAGGCCGTGGCCAGGATGACAGCGCCGCTGATGATCACCGCCAGCGAGCCCAACGCGTCGCCTACCACGTGAAGGAAGGCGCTACGCACAGTGAGGCTAGCGCGCCGCTGACTCCAGAGAAGGGCCATCACTGCGCCGTTCACGGCCAGCCCCACTATAGCCACCACCAGCGTCAGCCCGCCCTCCACCTCCGGCGGGTCGCGGAAGCGCAGGGCAGCGCCCCAGAGGATCGCGCCGGTGATGCCGACGAGGGTGGCAGCATTCACCAGAGCCACGAGGATGCCCACCCGGTGGTAACCGAAGGTCATCCGCTGGTTGGAGGGCCGCTGCACCAAACGCACCGCGAAGAGGCTGAGCACCAGAGCGAAGAGGTCGGTGAACAGATGGCCGGCGTCGGAGAGAAGGGCCAAGCTGTTGGCGAAGACGCCGCCCACCACCTCCGCCGCCAGAATGAGCGACGTGAGGAGGATAGCCCAGCGCAGGCGCTGCCCCGTCCCGGTCAAGGTGACGGCGGGCGCAGCAGTCCGTAGAGTAGCCATCGCTTACTTTCAGCCCTTGCCCATTATACGGCGGTGCTCCTTCATCATGCAGTGGTTCATCACCACCGCCATGCCGGCGCGGCGGGCGCGGGCCGCCGCCGCCTCGTGAACGATGCCCTCCTGCATCCAGACGGCCTTGGCCCCGACATACATGGCCTGGGCTACCAGTCGCGGCACCGCCTTCGGCTCGCGGAAGATGCCCACCACTTCGATGGGCTCCTCCACCGCGCACAGGTCGGGGTAGGACTTCTCGCCCAGCACCTCCATCTCGCGCGGGTTCACGGGGATAATACGATAGCCCTGCTGCTTCAGGTAGCGCGCCACGCGGTGGCTGGGCCGTTCGGCATTGGAGGACAGGCCGACCACAGCCACGGTCCGGTACTTGCGCAGTATCTCTTCCTCCAGGCTCATCCCCCGCCTCCTTCCAGTGGCACAACGGCCTCCTCCCGCAGGGGCTTCTCCACTAGGGCGGCTATGGCCCCGGCCGCCTGGCGGGCGCGGGACAGGCCCTCTTGGGCCAGGTCCGGCTCGGCGGGAATCATCACCATCCCGATCGAAAGGCGCTTCTCGCTGGTCTTCACCAGCACGATGTCCCAGATGCGCACGTCCACCGGCGCCAGCCAGGGCGACTCCACCTCGCCCAGGGTCGCCTCTTCCAGGGCGATGTGGTCGACCTTCGCAAAGGGAACCAGCTCCCGAGTGCCCAGGCCCAGTCCGATCCATCCCTGCTGGAAGGTGACCGAACCCTTGCGCCGGTCGATGGTGACGGCGGCGCCGATCAGCGAGTAGACCAGCCCCATGGCCGCCAGCGGCAACACGAGCACGTTGGGGATCAGCAGAAGGGCCAGCGCCCACAACGGCAAGACGTTGATGGTGAGCCCGATGACCACGAAGCAAATGATGCTCACCAGCATCGCCGCCAGGGGCAGGATGAAGGCGCCCGGCGACGGGCGGACATCGATCCTGTCCCCGCGCACCACGCAGATGCGCCGGTCGAGGGCAATGGTGCGGACGGCGGTCTTAACGGTCATCAGAGGAAGAGCCAGGGGCGCCAGGCCTTCGGCCCCAGCGGGGCTCAAATCCATTATAGCCTGCCTGCCCGGGGGCAGGGATTTGGCCCGGCGGCGTCGAGGCTCGTCGTCGCTGAGCGCCGGCCGGTAGGGGCGCTGCTCGCTGCGCCCCATTGGGCGAAGCAAGCCTCGCCCCTACGCGCAGACCCCGGGTGAGCGGAGCTCCGCGCTCGCAGATTCGTTGACAGGCCCCTCGCGGCCGCATTACAATGGCCGCTGTCCGGTTGAAGGAGAGGGGCAATCGATGCGCAAAGACCTGATGGAGATCCTGGCCTGCCCTCTGTGCAAAGGGCCTCTGGAGCTGACCGTGGATGAGGAGAAGGGGACGGAGGTCATCAGCGGCTCGCTTTTCTGTCCCAAGTGCTCCCAGCGCTACCCCATCGAGGACTCGATCCCCAATCTCCTACCCCCGGAGCTGCGGGACTGAAGCCGACGTCGGGAGGTGTTGCAGGATGGAGAGGACACAGCTCACAGGCGTCTTGATCATGGCGGCGACCGTTCTCCAGATGCTCCTCTTTCTGTGGGCCACCGCCAAGCGTAGCTACATGGCAGTAGCCCTGCCGGTCATGGCCGCTGTCGCCGCCGTATCCGCCCTCGCCTTCTGGATCGGTTGGACCATGTTTACCACTGAGAGCGAGCTAGGCGAGGAGGAACTGGGGGAGGAGGAAGCTACCCCGTAGCCTCACCCTTCGCCGCCAGCGGCGGCGATCCAATCTCCCAACCACTTGCGGCGATCACGGTCACGCCGGCCTCGCCCACTGCCTCCAGCAACTCGCGTACGGTCTTGCCCAGCGACGGATGGCGCATTTCCGGCGCCAGGTCGCACAGCGGCGCCAGCACGAACGCCCGTTCCGCCAGCCGCGGATGAGGAATGCGTAGGTCATCAGTCTCCACCACTCGTTCCCCGTAGAGCAAGATGTCCAGGTCGATCGGCCGCGGGCCCCACAGCGGGCCGCCCGGTCGCCGACCGATCTCTGCCTCCAGGTTCTTCAGAAACCGCAGCAGGGCCGCCGGCTCCAGGCCGGTGGTGACGCGGCAGGCGGCATTTAGGAACGCCGGCTGTTCCTGCAGGCCCACCGGCGCCGTCTCGTACAGGCGCGAGACCGCCTCCAGGCGAGCGAAGGTGCGCATGCGGGCCAGGGCCAGGCGCAGGTTGGCCAAGCGGTTTCCCACATTGGCGCCCAGGCCCAGGTAGACAGCGGCGGTTAGGTCAGGCACCTACGTCGCCAATGTGCTACAAGGCAAGCCCGGCCACTTGAGCGCCCAGTACTTGCTTGAACCTGGGCGCAGCTTCGATGGCCCAGTCTCTAAGACTGGTCAGCTTGGCTTGCCCATCCATTACGGTAACCGTTTCAGGCCAGTAGAGCGCCACCCTGGATGCCCGAGCTGCGTCGAGTCTCTCCCACGCAAGGTTGGTCCCAAGTGCCTCCTCTATTTCTCCCCTGCTGTCAAGAAGTGCATCGAACGCGCGCTTGTTTTTCTCGCCGTCGCCGGTGTCGATATAGAGCTCCACTCGGAACCGCTTGCCTTGCGTGAAAGCAAACGACAGGCCAAAGCCGCTCCTTCCAGCGGAAAGGCCAAGCCAGCTCTCGTAGCCAGCCCTCGAAGCATTCGTGAAGCCGGGTTTTCTTACCTTGAGCTCCTCGAGCAGCCCGCTAAAGAAATCGTGGTACGCCTGCCGACGTGGACTCACCTCCGTCGGCTTCACGGCCGGCGGGCTCACGACGATGTTGAAGTTCGGGGCGGGCAGCGACTCATCGACCTGGATTAGCTCGAGCACAATTCCGAAGAAGTAGATGCCTTCTGCGCTGATGTTGTTGAGCCACTCAAGCGTCTGTCTATGCTCGTCCCGGAACTCCGCCGCAATCCAAATCAGAGTCCCTGCGTCTATCCCTGAGGCATAAGTCAGGAGCTTGCCCAGGTGGTCATGGTCCGTTCGGCTGAGCTGGTTCTCTATGACAACGGGTTTTTTGGTGGTCTGCTCCTGACCGACGAGATCGGCGGCGAACCCCCCAACGCGCACCTCGGTTTCCGCTAGATCGATGTCCAAGCCAACCGCCTCCGACAGAAGCGCTATGTTGTCGCGAAGCCATGGCGTGAAATCCCTTGCCTCACCCTTCCACACCCTCCTGGGATCAAGCCGTTTCAGAACCCCGAGTTGCTCCATGGATGATCTCCTTGTGAGGACACCTCTAGGCCCTTCTAGGCTCCCGCACGATGGCATCCGTCATCTGCGCTACGCGCATCATCGCCTTCACGTCGTGCACCCGCACGATGTCGGCGCCGTGGGCGATGGCGACGGCCACAGTGGCCGATGTGCCTTCCAGGCGCTCCTCGACCGGCAGGCCCAGCACCTTGCCGATGGTGGACTTGCGCGACGTGCCGATGAGGATAGGCCGGCCCAGCACGCGCAATTCGGCCAGGCGGCGCAGCATCTCCAGGTTCTGCTCTTCGTCCCAGCCAAAGCCGAAGCCGGGGTCGACGATGAGCCGCTCCTCGGGGATGCCCGCCTCGCGGGCGATGCGCAGGCTCTCGCGGAAGCCGGCCAGCAGGTCGCCGATGACGTCGTGGAACTGGCGTCCGCGCTGGTTGTGCATCACCACCGCCAGCAGGCCGCTGGCGGCCGCCTGGCGGGCCAGCCGTTCGCCGTCGCCCTGGTGGCGGAAGCCCCAGACATCGTTCAGCAGGTGGGCGCCGGCCGCGATGGCCGCCTCGGCCACCTCCGGCTTGTAGGTATCGATGCTCACCGGCAGGGCCGTCTCCGCCGCCAGACGCCGGACAACCGGCACTACCCGCCGCAGCTCCTCCTCGACGGATATCGGGGCGAAATCCGGACGGGTGGACTCGCCGCCGACATCCAGTATATCCGCCCCTTCCTCCTCGAAGCGACGCCCCTGGGCCACCGCCGCCCCCACGTCCAGGCCCAGGCCATCGCCGGAGAAAGAATCAGGCGTGACGTTCACCACGCCCATCAGGTAGGTGCGACTGCCCCAGCGGAACTCGCGGCCGCGGATGGTGATGGGCTGCGGGACCGAGGTCTGGGTGCTCATAGTGCCTCCCTGCTCGTGGTCGTCGCGCTGCCAGCTCCGGACAACGGGGCCGCCTAGACGATCTCCAGCTCTTCCTCGGAGACATCGCCGTCCAGGATGCGGTAGGCGCGGACATCCGGGTTCTCGCTGTCCCTCAGGGAGACGAGGAAATAGAGCGCCTCCGGCCAGAAGGCGAGGCGAATGTCCGTGGGCGAGGGGTAGGCTTCGCTGAAGGTGTGAGAGTGGTAGAGCCCCACGAACCCCCAGTCCCGCTCCTCGCACTCGCGGTGGATGCGGAACAGGTCGCGCGAGTCGACGCTGTAGCGATAGGGGCTCTGCTCGGCGTTGACGGCGCGGTAGAGCTGCAGCACGCGGCCGTCCTTGCCCGCCAGGATGCCGCAGCACTCGTTGGGCGCGTCCTCGCGGGCGTGGGCGATCATCCCATCGATGTAGCGCTGCTCAATGCGGATCATGGCGGGGCGAGCTACCACCAGACCTTGGCCTCGATGTCATCGGGTAGCTCTTCGTAGCTCTTGCTCCAGAGCCCAGTGGACAGGTACTTCCAGCCGCCATCGGCCAGGAGGATGACCATCTTCCCCTTCTTCATCCGCCGCGCCACCCGCTGGGCGATGCGCAGCACCGCACCCGACGAGACGCCGGCGAAGATGCCCTCACGGTCCAGCAGTTCTTTGCATCCGGCGAACGAAGTTCGCGAGTCGATGAGAATGCGGGCGTCGAGCACCGACTCATCCAGCACCTCCGGCACGAAGCCGTCCTCCAGGCTGCGCAGGCCCTGCACCAGGTCACCGGGATGGGGAGCGGCGGCGATGATCTTGATATCCGGGTTGTGCTCCTTCAGCCGGCGGCCCACGCCGGTGAGAGTGCCGCCGGTGCCCAGGCCGGCCACAAACACGTCCAGGTCCGGCAGGTCGCGGATGATCTCGGGGCCGGTGGTCTCGTAGTGAGCGCGGGGGTTGTTGGGATTGCCGAACTGCCAGGGCATGAAGTAGACGGGGTCTTCTTCCACCATCTTCTGGGCCACTGCGATAGCCCCGTTCGTGCCCTTGACCCCGTCGGAGTAGATGACGTCGGCGCCGAAGGCCCGCAGGAGCCCGGTGCGCTCCTCGCTCATGTTGTCGGGCATCACCACCCGCACCTTGTAGCCCTTCACCACGCCCACCATGGCCAGGCTGATGCCGGTATTGCCACTGGTGGCCTCCAGGATGATGCGTTCCGGGGTGAGCTCGCGTTTCTCCTCGGCGGACTTGATCATGTAGTAGGCAATGCGGTCCTTGACGCTGCCGCCGGGGTTCTGGCCCTCCAGCTTGGCGAAGATGCGCACGTCGGGGTTAGGGTTGGTGTATCGCAGCTCCACCAGGGGCGTATTGCCGATCGTCTCCAGGATGTCGGGGTGGATCAACGGCTTGCCTACCGAAAGCCTCCGGCCAGCGCGGGCAAGATGGACAGCACATCGCCCTCGTGGAGAGGCGTGTCCAGCTTCTGAAGGTAGCGAATGTCCTCATCGTTCAGGTAGACGTTCACAAAGCGATGGATGCCGCCGTCCTCATCCAGCACCTGCGTCTGAAAGCCCGGGTAGCGTAGCTCCAGGTCCGAGAGCACCTCGGCCACGGTCTCTCCCTGACCCCGCACCGCCTTCTCGCCGCCCACCAGCTTCTGGAGCGTCGCCGTCACCCGTACCTCAACCGTCATGCTTCCTCCTAGGGCCCGCTGTGCGCTGGCAAGGGGGCACCGCAGAACTGCTCGTAGTCAATGAGCTCGTGGATCGTCGGCTCGTCGCCGCAGAGCGGGCACTTGGGGTCGCGCCGCAGCTTCACCTGGCGAAACTCCATGGCCAGCGCGTCGAAGATGAGGAGGCGACCCACCAGGGGCTCGCCGAGGCCCAGGATGAGCTTCGCGGCTTCGATCGCCTCGATGGCGCCGATGACCCCCGGTAGCATCCCCAGCACTCCCGCCTCGGCGCAGCTCGGCACCAGCCCCGGCGGCGGTGGGGCGGGGAAAAGGCAGCGATAGCACCCCTGGCCGGGGATGAACACCATGGCCTGCCCCTCGAACAGGAAGACCGCTCCGTCCACCAGTGGCTTGCCCGCCAGGTAACACGCGTCGTTCACCAGATAGCGGGTGGCGAAGTTGTCGGCGCCGTTCACCACGATGTCGTACTGGGAGATGATCTCGATGGCGTTGGCCGACGTTAACGGCTCGCGGTAGGGGATGACCTTCACGTCGGGGTTGTGCTCAGCGATGGTCTCTCTGGCCGACTCGACCTTGGGCCGGCCGACGTCATGGGTGTGGTGGAGGATCTGGCGCTGGAGGTTGGAGAGGTCCACGTCGTCGAAATCGACGATGCCCAGGGTGCCGACGCCGGCCAGGGCGAGGTACAGGTTCACCGGCGAGCCTAGTCCCCCGGCCCCCACCACCAGCACCTTGGCCGCCAGGAGCTTGCGCTGCCCGATCGGCCCCACCTGCGGCATAACGATGTGTCGCGAGTAGCGAAGCACCTGCTCTGGCGTGAGCACCTGCCCGCCGGCGATGGCCGGGATCACCGCCACCTCGTCGCCGTCCTTCAGGGGCGTGGCCTTGCCCTGCAGCGTGTGGATCTCGTGGCTGTTGACGTAGATGTTGATGTGGGCCGGGATCTCGTCCTCGTCATCGCGCAGCAAATTGCGGAGGGCCGGATAGCGCCCCCCCAGATCGTCCAGCAGTTCCTCCACCGTGCGCCCCTGCGCCTCCACGTAAGAACGGTTGCCTGCCAGGTTGCGGAACGGGGAAGGAATGTAAACGGTGACCGACATCCTTGTCTCTCCTATGTCTCCAGGGTGAGGTAACGCTCGCCGGTGTCGGGGAGGATGGTGACCACTCGCTTGCCCGCGCCCAGCCGCTTCGCCACCTTTAGCGCAGCGAACACTGCGGCGCCGGCGGAGATGCCCACCAGCAACCCCTCCTCACGGGCGAGGCGCTTGGCGGCGGCGAACGCCTCTTCGTCGCCCACGGCGATGATCTCGTCGATGATCTCTCGGTTCAGCACCCCCGGCACAAAGCTGGCGCCGATGCCCTGGATGCCGTGGATTCCGGCTCGTCCGCCCCGCAGCACCGGCGAGCGGGCGGGCTCGACCGCCACGACGCGCACGGCCGGCAAGGCCTTCTTCAGCACCTCGCCCACGCCGGTGATGGTGCCGCCGGTGCCTACTCCGGCCACGAAGGCGTCCAAGCGCCCCTCGGTGGCCTGCAGGATCTCCTGGGCGGTCGTGCGGCGGTGAATATCGGGGTTGGCCGGATTCTCGAACTGCTGGGGCATAAAGTAGCGCGGGTTGTCGCGCAGGAGCTCCTCGGCGGCGAACACCGCCCCCGTCATGCCTTCGACGGCCGGGGTGAGAATGATCTCGGCCCCGTAGCGGGCCAGCAGGTCGCGGCGGGCCAGGCTCATATCGTCGGGCATGGTAACGATGAGGTGATAGCCCTTCACCGCAGCCACCATGGCCAGGCCGATCCCGGTATTGCCGCTGGTGGGCTCGACGATTGTGTCACCGGGGTGGATCAGGCCCCGCCGTTCGGCGTCCTCGATCATGTTCAGGGCGATGCGGTCCTTGATGCTGCCGGCGGGGTTCAGAGACTCCAGCTTCGCCAGCACCTCGGCCCACCCTTCGGGGGCCAAGCGGCGCAGGCGCACCATAGGCGTGCCGCCCACCAGGTCGAGGACGCTCTCGGCGATTCCGTTCTTGGTCGTAGTCACGGTCTAGATCACGTAGCGGCCGCCGGCGACGGTGGCCTTTCGGTCCTTCGCCGCCAACTGGCCAATGCTGGTGCGCTCCAGGATGTCGCAGATGGCGTCGCGCACCTCTTCCCACATCTCGCGCTGGGCGCAGCCGCCGGAGCGCGAGCACTGGCTGGCCTCGTCCAGACAGTCCAGGGGCACGATTGGGCCCTCCAGGACAGTGATCACCTCGCTCACCCTGATCTCATCCGGGTCGCGGATGAGCGCGTGGCCTCCCTGAGGTCCGCGGACGCTGCGGATAAAGCCGGCCCGCCTGAGGATGGTGAGAAGTTGCTCCAGGTACGCCTCGGGGACGCCCTGGCGGGCGGCGATCTCGCTGCTCTGGACAGGCCCGGGCCGGCCGTAGTGGTGGGCCAGCTCGATCAGCGCCCGTATGCCGTAGTCGCCCTTCGTCGAGACTCTCATGTTCGCCTGCCGGGAAAGTCCTCAAAGTGGACTAATTCCGTCAACAATATTACCATGTGCTCCGGCTTGGGACAAGGCCCCTGGCGGCATACGTCTCAGCCTTGTCGAGCCGCTCATCCTTCGACAGGCTCAGGACGAGCGGGCAGAGCGGTTTGAGCAGCAGCCAGGCGTTGTCAGGACATCGGGCTGGCCGCCGGCTACTGCCGGCACGATGCTCACCTCATCGCCGTCCGAAACGGTGGTCGTCAGGCCCTGGAGGAAGCGCACATCTTCGCCGTTGACGTAGATGTTGACGAATCGCCGGATCTCCCCCGCCTCGTCGCACAGGCGGTCCTTCAGCCCCGGGTAGGTCACCTCCAGGGCATCGATGCACTGGGCCAGGCTCCCCCCGTCGGCGGAAACGGTGTCCCGATCGCCGGTCATCTTTCGCAGGGGCGTCGGTATTCTGATAGTGACGCTCAACTCTTAACCTCCGTAAGTTGGTCTCCGCGGGAGGCCTGAAGGCCTCCCCTACATCAGCGGTCTTGCCGATCTGCCGCCTCATCCCTCGACGATGTCGCCCGGCACTGGGTCCACCCTCACCCCTTGCTCCACGACCCACTGGACGCCCCGTTCGATCTCCTCCAGCTCGCCTTCCAGCTCCAGCACCACCCAGCCGCGGTCTTCCGTGACGTCGGCGCGGCGAATGTTGGTCACCACCTCGAACTCCTTGCACAGCCGCCAGATGACGGGCTCCTTAATCAGGTCGGTAGGGAAGGTGAACTTCACCCTTTGCTTGGCCATGCTGCATCCCTCCCTCAGCGCTGCTTGCTCCGGCTGGGCCGAACCTCGGCTCCGGCCGCCACTGCTTCCCGGCGATGGGCGATCGCCTCCTCGAACGATGAGACGTGGGGCGCGATACGTAGAGGCGGCGTCAGCTTGTCCAGCACCGCCTCCTGCGTCTTAAGGCCAGCGCCTGTGATGAACGCCACCACCAGTTCGTCGCGCCCGATGCTTCCCTGGCCCGCCAGTCGTCGCAGGCCGGCGACAACCACGCCGCCAGCGGTCTCGGCGAAGATGCCCTCCGCCTCGGCGAGCAGCTTCATTCCCTGTACCACTTCCTCGTCGGTGACCGCTACCCCGAAGCCACCGGAGTGCTCCAGCACCTTGAGGGCGTAGTACCCATCAGCCGGGTTGCCGATGGCCAGCGACTTGGCGATGGTGTTGGGGCGCACCGGCCGGATGTCGAAGCTCTGGTGCTCCCAAGCGCCGACGATGGGCGAGCAGCCCTGCGGCTGGGCGCCGGACATGCGGGTGTGGGTCCAGTCCACCAGGCCCAGCCAGGCCATCTCTTTGATTCCCTTCCAGATCTTGGTGAACAGCGAGCCGCTGGCCAGGGGGACGATGCAGTGGTCCGGCGCCCGCCAGCCCAGCTGCTCCACCACCTCATAGGCCAGGGTCTTGCTCCCCTCGGCGTAGTAGGGACGGATGTTGATATTCACGAAGGCCCAGGGGTACTTGTCGGCCAGCTCGCTGCACAGCCGGTTGACCTCGTCGTAGCTGCCGTCCACGGCCACCAGGGTCGGGCCGTAGATGGCGGCGCCCACCACCTTCCCTTGCTCCAGGTCGGCCGGGATGAACACCAGCGCCTGCATCCCACCGCGGGCGGCGTGGGCCGCGACGCTGTTGGCCAGGTTGCCGGTCGAGGCACAGGCCAGCGTATCGAAGCCGAACTCGCGGGCCTTGGTTGTGGCCACTGTCACTACCCGGTCCTTGAAGGACCAGGTGGGGTTGGCGCAGTCGTTCTTGACGTAGAGCCGGCGCAGGCCCAACTCCTCGCCCAAGTTGTGGCAGGGCAGGAGCGGCGTGAAGCCGGCGCCGATGTCGACCGCCTGCTCGGAGTCAGCCGGGAGGAGGTCAGCGTAACGCCAGACGGTTAGAGGCCCCTGCTCGATGCGCGCTCGGGTCAGGTGGCGACCCAACGCCTGATAATCGTAGGCGACCTCCAGCGGGCCGAAGCAGAACTCGCAGACGTGCAGGGGCTCAAGCGGGTAATGGCGCCCGCATTCTCGACAACGTAAGTGGCTGGCGTAGGACATGATGACGATCCCCTCTCAAGTGCATGCTATGTTCCCCGTCGCCCCGACCCACCCCCAACAGTCGAGGGTGTCGGGGCCCGGCATCGCCATCATGGTTGCCTGCCAAACCCTTACGCTGTTCATCTGCAAAAAGAACACCTCTTCGGCCCAATTCGAAGAGGTGTTGCTCGGACTAGCCGACCTCTTATCGTGCCCCGCCCTAGCGGGGCCGGCTTTGGCACCATGGCCGGTCTTTCCTCCGACCTGGTTGCCGGGTTTCCCAGGGCCGTTCCCTCCACCGCTCTGGATAAGAGGGCCATATTCAGTTCGCCACCGATGCTATCAGAGAGGAGTGTCTCTGTCAACGGCTCGCTAGCTGGGCCGCTGGCGGGCCAGGCGCCGCCGCTCAGCGCGGTCCGCCGTGCGCCCACGGGGCAGCAGGATGTAGCCCACGGCCAACGGCGCCACGATCATCGCGCCCAGGGCGATGAGCTGCGCCAAGCGCAAGCCGGCGAAGACGATGTTGTCGTCGCGCAGGAAGCTGATGCCGAAGCGCATCGCGCCGTAGAGGAACACCCAAGCCCAGAACACCAGCCCGTCGCGCTTCAGCAGGCGGTAGAGGACGAATAGCGCCGCAAAGATCAGCAGGTCGCCCACTAGCTCGTAGGCCACCGCCGGGTGCTGGGCGAGCGGGGGATCGACGGCCGTGAAGCGCGGGTAGCTGGGACTGTTGGGGTTGGTGTAGAGCACGCCGATCGGCCAATCGGTGGTCTTGGCGAAGTGCTCCCCGTTGATGATGTCGCCGATGCGGCCCACGGCCATGCCGATGATCCCCCCCATGGCCGCGATGTCGGCCATCTGGCCAAAATGCGGTAGTCGCCGCCAGAGGGCGTAGGCACCGCCTGCCAGCGTGCCACCGATGAGGGCGCCGTAGATGGAGATGCCGCCGGCATTGATGGCGAATACGTCCAGCGGGTCGTCCCGGAACTGATCCAGGTTCTCTAGCACGTAAAGGGCGCGGGCGCCGATGATGCCGCCGATGACCAGGGCCAGCGCGGTGTTGTAGATCGCGTCCTCACCAATGCCGGCCCGCCGCCCGAAGAAGGCGGCCACACCCACGCCGCAGATCACACCCACGGCGGTGAATACGCCGTGCCAGGCGATCTCCAGGCCACCGATCTTGGCGATCTGGGGGTCGATACCGATCTTGATGACCAGTGGTACGAGGGCGCTAAGAGCTTCCATCCGTTTCCTCTTCCTGCGCCGCGTCGGGCGAGCCAGCTTCGGCGCCCAGCCTGCGCATCTCCCGCCCGAAGTTCGCCAGATGACCGGTCACTCCCGCCAGGTAGCTGCGCTCTGGGGTTATCTTAGCCCATAGACGCCGCCTCGGCACGTAGAACGTTATCCCCAGGCCCAACAGGAGCAGCCCGGTGGCCAGCCAGATCAGGTTGTCGCTGCGGTCGCGTTTCACCTTGATGCCGGCAAACTCCCGCTGCCCGAGGAAAGTGTATTCGTAGTCGCCCACGCTGGCCGTCTGGCCCGGCTCCAGGTTCAGCACCAGCGGGCTGAGCCCGACCACCGACAGCGTGGGCGGCCCGTCCTGCGTGGGGACCGTCACCGCCTCGCCGGAAGACGTCTTCTCCACGCCGTAGACCACGTTGCTCATCTCCAACAACACCTGTCCCTGCGGGCTCTCCTCCGCCGACCCCGGAGGCAGCGGGAAGCCGGGCTCGAAGCTGGCCGGCAGCCGCTGCAGCGAAACGAACTCGAAGTCCAGTCCGCCGGCCTCGGCTCGCTCGCCCGGCGGCACGAGCAGACGCACGGCGTCCGCCCGCTCGCCGGGCTCGAAGGCCAGCAGGTCCAGCCGCCCACTCGATTCGTCGGGCTTGACCCCGATCCACATCGTGCGGTCGGCGCCGGGGATGGTCACCGTGGTGCCGTAGGCCGTCTCGACGAAGTCCGTCAGCACCAGCGTCGCATCCAGCAGCGTCTGGCCGTCGCCGTCCCGGACGATGACGTGAGGCGCCGGCATGGAATCGGCGAGAGCCAGCACCTCCTTGTATATCGCGTTCCCCGAGCGCAGGTCGCGCACCTGGAGCTCCGCCCCGAAGCCGAAGTAGGCCGCCTGGTGGAAGCGATAACCGTTGTAGGAGCAGGGGCCGTTGACGGTGGCCGTGCAGCGCTTCACCTCGTCGCCGCCCTGGTAGATGGCCAGCTCCGTCCGGTAGTCCAGGGGCTGGCCCTGCGGGTTGAAGCGCGCCACCGTGTCCACGACACGCACCTGCATCTGATCGGGATGGCTCACCGCAAACACGGGGGCAGTCGTGCCTTCGCCCACGAACAGGTCCTCGGAGAAGCCGGTGAACTTGCTGACCAGCGCGCCGGCGATGAACAGGATGAGGGCCAGGTGGCTGACGAAGGTGCCCAGTTGCGCCCAACTGAAGCGGTCGGCGAAGAGATAGGCCGTCTCTCCCTCTTGAAAGCGTTCGACTCGATAGCGGCGGCGGCGGAGCGCGCCTTCCAGGGCCAGCGGCTCGGCCGGTGTCGCGAACTCGGCTCGATGGTGGGCCCGCAGGAAATAGGTGTCCGGCACCCGACGACGGGGCTGGCGAATCGTCCGCCAGATGGGGAAAAAGCGATTGGCCGTGCACACTGTCACCGAGATCACCAGCAGGCCCAGACCGGCGGCGAACCAGCGAGCGTGGAACACGTCGAAGAAGCCCAGGCGGTAGAAGGTGTCGGTGAAGACGCCGAACTTGCCCCGCTGCACGTCCAGCCATCCGGTCACCGCGGCATTGTCACCGCGGACGGTGTCCGGTATCTGTGGCAGGAGCACCCCCAGCAGGCCGGCCAGCGCCAGGAAGGCAAGCAGGACAAGCGCCCAGCGCACGCTCGTAAACAAGCGCCAGACCGCCCGCAGCGGGTCGAACTCGCGGGCAGTCTGGGCCCAGGTCCGCGCCAATTGTGCCTTAGCCAATCGTCCTACCGCAGGATCTCTTCGATGCGTTGAGTCAGGTCGCTCTCTTCGATGGCCTGACGGCTCTGCTGGCCCACAAGAGGCCCTGTATATATGCTACGGACTACACCACTACGATCAATGAAGAAGCTGGTGGGAATGCCGACGACCCGATACTTGTCCGCCACGTCGCCGCTCCGGTCGATGGCCACCGGGAACTCCATTCCAAACTCCTCTGCATAGTCGGAGATGGTGTCCCCGTCCTCCTGGAGGTTCACCGCCACGATCTCCAGGCCCTCTTGCCGATAGCGCTCGTAGGCGGCCACAAGGTAGGGTAGCTCGCTGCGACAGGGCGCGCACCAGGTGGCCCAGAAGTTCACCAGCACGGCCTTTCCCTGGAGGTCGCTCAGGCGCAGTGCGCCGCCATCCAGCGTCTCCAGCAAGAAGTCGGGGGCGGCCCGCCCCTGCTGGGGCGAGGGGTCGCTGCCGGTGGGATTGCGCTCCGGCGGCAAGGCCAGCGGGCCGTGGTCGCCGTTGCCGGCGGAGGAGCCGTCCTCAACGAAGGGCAGGCCACGGCTCTCGATATACCAGATGACGCCGACGATGGCCACCACCACCAGGAGGGGTAGCACGACGCTGCGCCAGGGGCCGGCCCACACCCGTCGCCTCTGGGGCGCCTCGTCCACATCGCCGGGCTCCGGCGTAGGAGAGGAGTCGTTCATCGGTTTACGGGGAGAACGCCAGCTCCAACAGGCGGCGCGTCTCGACAGCCGACAGGCCCTGGCCCAAATAGCCGTCGCCGAGCCGGATCTCGAAGTGCAGGTGGTTCTCCATGTTGGGGTCGCTCACGCCTTCAGGCGTGCCGGAGTTGCCCACGTAGCCCACGACCTGCCCGGCCTCCACTACCATTCCCTTCGTGATCCCCGACTGGTTCGACAGCAGGTGGCAATAGCGCGTGACAACACCGTTGCCGTGGTCCAGCCAGACCTGCCGGCCCCGCAGGCGGTCCAGGACCGCCGGCTCGGTGAAGCCCTGTTGGGCCGAGCGGGCTAGAAGGCCGTCCATCTCTTCCTGCGTGATTTCTTTGTAGTCCACGTCGGCCCTGACGACGATGCCCGTCTTCGCCGCGAACACCGGCGTCCCCCGGTCGATGGTCGCGCAGGCGCGCCCGGGGTAGAAGTCGACGCCTTCGTGAACGCCGAAACGGTACTCCCGCGGCGCGTTGGGTATCAGATCGTCCTCGGCGGGAAGGCAGGCCCCCTCGATCGGGAAGCGAAAGCCTCTGACCACAGGCAGTGGCGTAGGCGTCGCCGTGGGGGTAGTGCTGGCCCCAGGGCTCGACGCGGGGCTCGACGCAGGGTTGGACGTCGGCGAAGGCTTGGGGCGCTCCACCTTGACTGGGGCGTCTTCTCCCTCCGAGGGCGCGCCGAGCACACCCACGACCAGAGCGACGGCTCCCGCCGCCACCACAGCCGCTACAACGGCTGCCGTGGCGCTACCCGACCACCGGATGGCCTTCCTCCTTTGCCTGAAGGGGAGCAGCAATCCAGAAAAATGTGCGGGCAGGGCTCGCCCCTGCCCGCAGCGGGCGGGCGCCCGCGAGGGGCGCCCCTACACAACGCGTTTAACGTTCCGGCCCAACCGTCTCTTTCCGCCATCTCTCTACACAAATATAGGCTTCTTCACTGCCAGACGCACGGCCTCGGCGTGGGCGCGCTCTTCCAGAGTGTCGTCCAGAGGCGCGAGCTCGCCGCGGCCGTACTTGCGGGCCAGGGCCAGGGCGATAAGGTGGTCGGCGAAGCGGGGGTTCTTGGGCAGAAGCGAGCCGTGCAGGTAGGTGCCAAAAGCGTTGGCCTGCGCCACCCCCTCCGTGCCGTCGCGGCCGTTGTTGCCGTAGCCGGCGATCACGCGGGCCAGCGGCCTCGCCGCCGGCCCCAGGAAGGTCCGGCCGCCGTGGTTCTCGAAGCCCACCAGGGTGGCCCCCTGCCAGCGCACCACTACGTTGCCGATGAACCGCTTGGCCGCCGGGCCTGGGTGGACGGTCCAGGCATCGAAGACGCCGAGGCCGGGCAGGTCCTCGCCGGCCGCCGGCCGGTAGTACCGCCCGAGAAGCTGATAGCCGCCACAGACGGCCAGCACCACCACGCCCGCATCGACAGCCCGGCGCACGGCGTCGCCCTTGGCCGCCAGCAGGTCGGCGGCCACCCGCTGCTGCTCGCGGTCCTGCGCCCCACCCATAAAGATCAGGTCGCAGACCGTCGGGTCCAGCGGTTCGCCCACCTCCAGCTCGTCCACTGCCAGCTCGATGCCGCGAGCGGCGCAGCGACGGCGCAGGCAGAGGATGTTGCCCCGATCGCCGTAGAGGTTCATCTGCTTCGGATAAAGGTGCGCCAGGCGCAGGCCGGGCTCCACGGCTCAGGTCTCCTCCCAGAACTGCGGACGGTGCCCCCAGCGGGCCAGGATGCGCCGCACCTGCAGCATCGCGGTGTAGGTGGGCACGACGTAGAGCGTGCCGCCGGCGGGTGTCAGCGACAGGGCGCGGGCCAGCGCTCGCTCGGGGTTGCTTTCCAGGACGGGATCCGGGTCCAGGCCGGCGTACTTGAGACGCAGCGCCATGTCCACCGCCCGACGGCCGGAGGCGAGGAGGAGGCCCGTGTGGCCGGCCAGCATCTCGAAGTCGACGTCCCAGATCCAGGAGACGTCGCGACCGTCGGCGATGTCGTCATTCAGCAAGAAGAGGAGGTTCCTGTGTCCCGGCTCAGACGTAGCAGAAGGCTTCGACCCTCCACAATCTGCCACCAGGGCGCGCAGCACCTGGTTCAGCCCGGCGGGATTCTTGGCCAGGATGGTCTGCACCTCGCGCCCGCGCACCTCGAATCGCTCCTGGCGGCCGAAGGCGGCGGTAAAAGACGACACGCCTTCCTGGATGGCGGCGGCCTCCACGCCCAGGGCCACCGCACCGGCGGCCGCCGCCAGGGCGTTGTACACGTTGTACAGCCCGATCAGCGGCAGCGACAGCTCCAGCCGGCCCACGGGCGTGGTCGCTAAAACGCCCAGCGGCCCGGCGGCGGGCTGCTCCACCCGAACGGCCTCCACCTGGGCGGCGGGCCGCGAACGGCCGCAGCCGGGGCAGGCCCAACGGCCCACGTGCCCGTAGAACACCGCCGAGTACGCATACTCGCGGCCGCAGGCGGGACACCAGCGGGCGTCGGCGGCGTGTTCCAGGCCCTTCCCGAGAAGCGCACAGTCCGCATCGGCCACGCCGAAGAACACTATGGGCCCGTGACAGGCCGCAGCCAGGCCAGCCACCCCCGGATCGTCGGCGTTGAGCACAACCGTCACCGCCGGCGATAGGTTCCCCAGCGCCTCGCGCCAGAGGGCGGCCACGCTGTCCACCTCGCCGTAGCGGTCGAGCTGGTCGCGGAAGAGGTTCGTGAAGACGATGACGCGCGGGGATAGGGCGGCCGCCGCCTCGGGCAGCGTCGCCTCGTCCACCTCGAACACGCCCAGGCGGCGCTCGCGCAGGGGGATGCGTCCCTGAGAGTCAGCGGCCTCGCTCAGGGCGGCGGTGATGCCCCGCATCATGTTGGAGCCGGCGCTGTTGGTCACCGGCAAGTAGCCCGCCGCCCGGGCGATGTCTCGCACCAGGCGAGCGGTGGTGGTCTTGCCGTTGGTTCCGGTCACCAGCAGGCAGCCGTGGCCCAGCTCGGCCGCCAGGCGAGCGGCCAGGCCGGGGGCCACGGCCTCGGCCACGAGTCCAGGCAAGGCGGTGCCGCCGCCCAAGCCGAGGCGGCGACTGAGGGCCGCCGCCAGCTTGGCCGCGCTCACCGCCGCCGCCGTGCGCACGCCCGCCACGGGTCTCGTTACACCCCCTTGCGCGCCTCGATGAGCTTCACCAGGCCGCCCATGTGGCTGTCCACGGAGACTCTCTCGAAGCCCGCCTTCGCCACGTTACCCACAGTATCGCGGTTGATGTTGGCCCCTGACAAGCGCACAGCTATCGGGTTCAGCCGGTCCATGAGCCAGCCCAGCACACGGTTCTTCGAGCGCACGTGCTCCAGCAGCAGGAAACGGCCGCCGGGCTTGAGCACGCGGCGCACCTCCGCCAGGCCGACAAGCGGGTCAGGCACGGAGCAGAAGACGAAGGTGGTAGCGGCGCTATCGAACGAACCATCGGCGAAGGCGAGGCGCTGGGCGTCCATCAGGCCCAGCTCGACCGGCTGGCCCTTCTTGCGCGCCTTGCGCGCCGCCTTCGCCAGGAGTTTCGGGCTGATGTCGATGGCAGTCACCCCGCCCTGCGGCGGATGGTACGGCAGGTTGCGGCCGGTGCCCACGCCCACCTCCAGCACACGCCCGCCGTCGATCCTGCCCCAGAGCTGCCGTCTCAGGGCCCGCGCGAAGAGCTCCATGGGCGCGTCCTTCAGGTCGTACCCGAGGGCCTGACGGTCGTAGCGGCGCTGGGTAGCCTTCGCCGCCCGCCAGTCGATGTTCGTCCGCTCAGCCTCTTCCATGCTCCGCCCCTCATCCACCAGAGCCGGCGGGCCACTGCCCGTTCGTCAGGTCATGCGCCCTTCGTGGCGCGCACGACCCATAGGGGCTTGTACTTCGTCCTGCCGGACTCCGTGTCGTCGAAGCCCGCCTCTCGCAGCATCGCGGGCGTTTCCCCGAATCTCCCCTCCGTCTTGTGCAGGCCGAGCGCCTGGATGACATGCCCGAAGAGGCCGCCGGACTCCGCGATGTCGACCGCCAGGAAGCGTCCGCCGGGCTTGAGGACGCGGCGCACCTCGGCGAAACCGGCGCGCTTCACATCGGCCGGCAGGTGATGCAGCATCAGGCTGCTCAGCACCAGGTCGAAGTATCCGTCGGGGAATGGTAGCTTCTCGATGGCCGCCGTCTGGAACCGCGCGTCGACGTGCGCCTTCGCCGCCTTCTTGCGGGCCACCTCGATCATCTCCGCCGAGGGGTCGATCCCCTGCACCTCACCCTCGGGTCCGGCCCGCCGGCTCGCCGCGATGGCCAGGGTCCCCGTCCCGCAGCCCACGTCCAGCACTCGTTCGCCTTCTTTGATGGCGGCAAGTTCGATGGTCATCCTCCGGATGCCCGGCTCCTGGCCGAAGGAGATTAGCCAGGTGGCCAGATCGTAGAAGCGGGCCCAGCGTATCACCTTGCCCTTCGTCTTCACGGCCGACGTCCCCGCGGTTGGCTGCGACTCATGGTGCACGGCTCACCCCCTACATGTGGTGCGCGGGCTTCTCCCGCGCCTCGGCGTGCCCCAGCCGCCGCTTGAGCCAGGGCGTGACCGTGGGCATGAGGATGATCATGCTCAGCAGGAAGACCCAGCCGGCGCCGCCCAGGCGCGCCACCCAGTCGTAGTCTCCGCCGAGCACTGTGGCTGCCAGGAACGCCCCGGTGCCCAGCAGGGCGATGCCGGCGTAGATGATGGCGGCAACGATTCCCGGCCTCATGTCCTCTCTCCTCTCGACTGCCGCGAGATATGGATGTGGCTTGGCTCGTCAGGCGCGGCGGCGGACCGTTCCTGGAGCCGGGGGCCGCCGGCCGCGACCCCAGTCCGAAGGGAGGCAGGATTGCCCACGAAGCTCAACAGGCCGGCCAGCGTGACAACGCCCAGCACGGACATCCCAGCCACCGTCGGAGCGACGATGGACACCACCATATGATCGTCGCTAATGAGGTTGCTCACCCCTACCAGCCAGCCGAAGACCGTAGCCAGGATCGCCACCGGAACGTAGTGCGCAATAAGGTTGACCCAGGACTGTACTTGCTCTGTCGCCTTCATCTCGCGTGTACCTCCCATCTCCTCCCTCACGCCCGTTGCTTCACTGCCTCGCGGCGCGGCTGCGGTTCCGGCCGGGCCAGCATAGGCTGCCCGCCGCGCCGGATCGGCGGCCGGTAGCCACGCATCGACATAGCGTTCAGAGTCACCGAGAGGGAGCTGATGGCCATCAGGAAGGCCGCCAGCTCCGGGCTCACGATCTGGGCCGTGAAAGGGTACAGCAGGCCGGCGCCCAGAGGGATGGCCAGCGTGTTGTACCCGAAGGCCCAACCCAGGTTCTGCTTCACCTTGCGCATGGTGAAGCGGGCCACCTGGACGGCCGAAACCACGTCCAGCAGATCGTCTTTCACCAGTATAACGTGGCCTGTCTCTTTGGCCACGTCGGTGCCGGAGCCGATGGCGATCCCCACATCGGCCTGGGCCAGGGCCGGGGCATCGTTGATGCCGTCGCCCACCATCGCCACCCGCCGCCCCCGCTCCTGGAGCTTGCGCACCTCCGCCGCCTTGTCCTGCGGCAGCACCTCCGCCAGCACCCGGTCGATCCCTACCTGGCGGGCGATGGCCTCCGCCGTGCGGCGATTGTCGCCGGTGATCATCGCCACCTCCAGACCCAAGCGGTGCAGCTCCTGCACCGCCCTCGCCGAGGTGGGCTTCAAGGTGTCGGCCACGGCGATGATGCCCACCGCCTGACCACCGCTGGCCACGAACATCGCCGTCTTGCCCTCGCCCTCCAGGCGCTCGGCCTCGGGCAGCAGGCCGTCCAGGCCCACGCCCTTCTGGGCCATCAGCTGGCGGTTGCCTAGCAGGATGACGCTGCCGTTGTGGCGGGCCTCGACGCCCTGGCCGGGGATGGCGACGAACTCCTCGGCCGCCGGCACGTCCAGCCCGCGCTCTTGCGCCCCCCGCACGATGGCCTCGCCCAGGGGGTGCTCCGAGTTGCGCTCGGCGATGGCCGCCAGCCGCAGCACTTCGTTCCCTTGCCCGTTTAGAGGGATGACGTCGGTCACCGACGGCTCGCCCTGAGTGAGGGTGCCCGTCTTGTCGAAGATGATGGTCTGGAGCTTGGCGGTGCTCTCCATGGCATCGGCGCCCTTGAACAGGATGCCGTTCTGAGCGCCCAGGCCGGAGCCGGCCATGATGGCGCTCGGCGTCGCGAGGCCCACGGCGCAGGGACAGGAGATGACCAGCACCGTCACCGATAGCAACAGCGAGAAGCCGAACACCTCCAGCCCACTGATCTCGGCCGGCGAGAGGAGGAAGTGGCTGTTGGGGTCGAACCACCAGTTGAAGCCGCCGAAGAACCAGAACAGAAACACGCCCAGGGCCAGCAGGTGCACGCCGAGGATGAAGTTGCCGGCCACCGTGTCGGCCAGGCGCTGGATGGGCGCCTTGGTGGCCTGAGCGTCCTCCACCAGCTTGACGATCTGGGCCAGCGCCGTCTCCTTGCCCACCTTCGTGGCGCGGAAGCGGAAGGCACCCGTCTTGTTGATGCTGCCGCCGATCACTTCATCGCCCGTCTTCTTCTCCACCGGGATGCTCTCGCCGGTGATCATCGATTCGTCCACCGCCGAGTAGCCGTCTAGCACCACGCCGTCGACGGGTATGCTCTCGCCGGGGCGCACCAGGCAGATGTCGCCCGCCTCCACCTCGTCAGCGCCGATCTCCAACTCCTCGGCGCCGCGCAGGACGCGGGCCCGCTTGGGCTGGAGCTTCATCAGCTTGCGGATGGCTTCCGACGTGCGACCGCGAGTCACCGCCTCCAGATAGCGGCCCAGGATGATGAAGAACGTCAGCAGGGCCGCCGATTCATAAAAGGTGGCCTTTTCGCCGCCGAAGCCGGCATCGGGCCAGAAGGTGTTGATGACGGCGATGAAATACGCCGCGCCGATACCGGTGGCGTAGAGCAGGTTCATGTCGGTCACGCCACGGCGCAGGCCGTTAAAGCTATTGACGAAGAACTGACGGCCCGGGCCCAGCACCACCGGCGTGGCCAGCGCCCACAGTGTGTACTTGTTGGCCAAGAATTCAGGGATTGCCTTGTCCAGCACCCAATAATCGCGGAAGGTGCCCAGCATCACGAGCAGTCCCAGGGGCAGAGCGACCGCCAGGTTCACCAGCTGGCGGCGTACCTCCTGTTGGCGGGCCTGTCGCTCGCGGTCCAGGGCCGCCTCGCCCTCCGCCTTGTCCGACACCTCGTACCCCAGCTCGCGGATGGTCTTCTTGATCTGGGCCGGCGAGATGATGCCGGCGGCGTACTCCACCGCCACTGTATCGGTGCCCAGGTTCACCTCGACCTTGGCGACGCCTTCGAGCGCGCCCACCGCTCGCTCGATGTTCTGCTGACAGTGGGCGCCCATCATGCCCAGCACCAGCAGCTCGATACGGTCCCAGGGCACCTCATAGCCGACGCCGCGAATGGCTTCGGCCATGTCCGTCAGGCTACAAACGGCAGGGTCGTACTCAACGCCCGCCTTGGCCGCTGCCAGGTTCACCTTGGCGTCGGCCACGCCGGGGAGACCCTTCAGAACCTTCTCCACCCTGTTGACGCAGGCGGCGCAGCTCATGCCGGCCACCGGCAGCACGATCTCTTCAGCCTTACCTTTCGCCATCCCCGATGCTTCCCTTCTAGCGCCCGCAGTCGGGCTAGTCCCGGGCCTTCTCCTCCGCCCGCGCGATAAGCTGGTCCAGCCGCTCGCGCTGGGCCTTCAGCTCGGCCATCAGGTCTGCCGATTCAGCGGGGGCCTCGCGACCCTCGTGACCGCCCCCGTTGCCGTGGCCCATATGACACATCATCATGCCGTGGCCGCTGTGGCTCCCCGCGCGACCGCGCATGAACAGCCAGCCGAAGGCCATCATACCCACCATCATCAGGGGACAAGCCAGCACGACCAGTGCCAGCGGCAGCCCCCACGCCCAGTCCATCACCTCGGCCTCCTTCCCCGGCCTCTAAGCGCGGCCGGCCAGGTTGTAGAGCTCCATCAGTTCGGAGATGACCTGATCCTCGCGCCCGTCGCGGATGCCGTGGGCCACGCAGGTGTGGAGGTGGCCCTCCAGGATCATCGTCTCCATCTTCTCGATGGCGCGCCGCACCGCGAAGGTCTGCTTCAGGACCTCCGGACAGTACTTGTCCTCCTCGATCATGCGGCGGATGCCCGCCAGGTGCCCCTCGATGTAGTTGAGGCGTTTCAGGACGTCTTGCCGTGTAGAGTCCTGCACCTTGCCCACCTCCGGTCTGGTTTCGACCCATACCCCCTGGGTGGGGGTTCTACAGATATGATACGGCCCTGGGGAGGGCCTGTCAAGAGTCCCATTCGGCATCCCGTTGTCCATCGCGGCGCTTGTCGTGCACATCAGGAGATCCGACCCGCGGCGCCACGCGTATCCCCAGTTGATTGCCTTGCGGGTGTACCCATGAATGATTCAGCGATCGTCGTCGAGGGCCTCACCAAACGCTACGGCGCGCTGGTAGCCCTCGATCGAATACCGTGCTAGGAGACGGCATCGTCTTTCCCCGGCGCAACAGAGTATAATTGGGCGGATCGGGAACTCCCGCATGACCAGACCGTCCTACGACCCAGAATGGCGCCAGCGCTGGGCCCACAAGCTCCGCTCCGCCGACGACGCGCTGAAGGTCGTGCGCAGCGGCCAGCACATCTTCGTCGGCTCCGGCGCCGCTTCGCCGCAGTTCCTGGTGGAGCGCCTAACCGCCCGCGCCGATTACCTGCACGCCGCCGAGATCATCCACATCATGACCCTCGGCCTCGCCCCCTACGCCTTGTCCCCGGTCAAGGAGGCCTTTCGCCATAACGCCTTCTTCGTCGGCCCCAACGTGCGCGAGGCTGTCACCACGGGCGAGGCGGACTATACCCCCATCTTCCTCTCAGAGGTGGCGAGCCTGTTCCGCAGTGGCCGCGTCCCCCTCGACGTGGCCCTGATCCAGGTGACGCCCCCCGATGAGCACGGCTTCTGCAGCCTGGGCGTCTCCGTGGACATTGTGAAGCCGGCAACCGAGTGCGCCCGCCTGATCATCGCCGAGGTCAACCCCCGCATGCCACGCACCCTGGGCAACAGCTTCATCGCCGCCGACGCCATCCACACCATGGTGGAGCACGAATCGCCGCTGCCGGAGGTTACCCACCCGCCACCGGACGACGTCTCCCGTGCCATCGGCCGCTGGGTCAGCTCCCTGGTGGAGGACGGCGCCACCCTCCAGGTCGGCATCGGCTCCATCCCCGACGCCATCCTGGAAGGCCTCGCCGATAAGCACGACCTCGGCCTCCACACCGAGATGCTGTCCGACGGCAACCTGCCGCTCATCGAGTCCGGCGCCATCAACAACTCCCGCAAAACCCTGCACCGAGGCAAGATCATCGCCAGCTTCGTCATGGGCACGCAGCGCCTCTACGACTTCGTGGACAACAACCCGCTGGTGGAGCTTCATCCCAACGAATACGTCAACGACCCCTTTGTCATCGCCCAGAACGAGCGGATGGTGGCCATCAACGCCGCCATCGAGGTCGATCTGACGGGCCAGGTCTGCTCCGATTCCCTGGGGCACCTCTTCTACAGTGGCATCGGCGGCCAGGTGGACTTCATCCGCGGCGCCTCCCGCTCCAAGGGCGGCCGGCCGATCATCGCCCTGCCCTCAACGGCCGATGGAGGAAAGATCTCCCGCATTGTCGCCCACCTCAAGCCGGGCGCGGGCGTCGTCACCAGCCGCGGCGACGTTCACTACGTGGTCACGGAGTACGGTGTGGCCGACCTCTACGGCCGCAACGCCCGCCAGCGAGCGATGGCCCTCATCGGCATCGCCCACCCGGACTACCGCCACGATCTGCTGGCCTTCGCCAAGGAACGGCACTACGTCATGATGGAGCAGGACATCCCGCCAGCGGGCGCCGGCGTCTACCCCCAGGACCTGGAGACCGCTTACGCCCTCAAGAGCGGCGGGACGATCCTCGTGCGCCCGATTAAACCCTCGGACGACGACCTCTGGCTGGACTTCTTCTACTCGCTCTCTGAGGACGCCATCTACCACCGCTTCTTCCAGCCCTTGAAGCGAATGCCCCGGAAGGAGGTCGCCCACTTCGTCGTCGTCGACTACCGCGACCGGATGGCGCTGGTGGCGGTTGCGCGGGAGGACGAGCGCGAGCAGATCATCGCCGTGGCCCGCTACGAGCGCGATCCGGCCACCAACCTGGCCGAGTGTGCCTTCGCGGTTCAGGACCGATGCCAGGGCCAGGGCGTGGGCACGTTCCTCCTCCAGTACCTGAGCCGCATCGCCATGATGAACGGCATCGAAGGCTTCACCGCCCTGGTGATGGCCGACAACCGCCGCATGCTGCGCTTGTTCCAGAAGTCGGGCTACGTCATCCGCAGCAAGTACGAAGAGCACGCCTGGGAGATCAGCTTCCGCTTCGACGAGAAGGCGGAGGAGCCGGCCCCGGAAGGCCCCTCCCAAGACGAGACCGCTGGGAGGTTCTCATGACAGCGCACTTTGAGCTGGACAGATCTCAAGAGCCGGTGGATTCTGCGTCGAGGGAGATGGAGTCGTGACCAACTCGGCGAAGGAATCCCCGCCCCTACTTCTGGAACGCGATGGCGCGGTGGCGACGGTCATCATCAACGATCCACCGCTGAACCGGATGAGCCTCGAGTTCATGGATGAACTCGAGAGGCGGGTCAATGAGCTGGCTGCCGACAAGTCGGTTCGAGCCGTCGTGGTCACGGGTGCTGGAGACGCGAACTTCTCCGTGGGGATGGACTTGAAACAACTGCCCGAAGGCGTCAGGAGGGAAGGGAGCATCGAAGCGGTCCTCGATCAGCGACTGCGCGTGCTTGCTGCGATAGAGAACATGGAGAAGCCCGTCATCGCGGTGTTGTACGGATACTGCCTGGGCGGCGGGCTGGAGCTGCCCCTGGCCTGCCATTTCCGCGTCGCCGCCGCGGAGGGAGCCAAGATCGGTCTGCCTGAGTTGGAATTAGGCACGGTTCCGGCATGGGGCGGAACCGCCCGTCTGACACGCTGCGTGGGACGCGCTGCCGCCCTTGACATGATCCTGCGCGCCAAGAAGATCTCGGGGCCGGAGGCGCTCCGGATCGGACTCGTTCACGCAGTCTGGCCCAACAGCGATCTCCAACGCCGCGCGCATGAGTTGGCCCAGGAGCTGGCTGCCATGCCATCGATTGCGGTGGCCGGGGTGCTGAAATGTGTGATCGGCGCGGGAGATAAGTCACTGGGGGAAGCTCTCGCGGAGGAACGGCGCGCGGTGATGCGAACAATGGGAACGAAAGATCAACAAGAGGGAATGAAGGCGTTTCTGGAGAAACGCAAACCCAACTTCACTGGTGAATGAAGGGTATTGAGTTCCCTCGTAGCGCGCGCCCTCCAAGCGCCTCTTATGATCGAGGCGGCGTCATGATGCAATCAGTGATTCGCAGCCGGAAGCAACGAGGAGTTGTCCGATGCAGATCAGTGCCCGCAACCAGCTCAAGGGCCGGGTGAAAGAAGTGGTGATGGGCACCGTCATGGCCGAGGTGGTGGTTGATATCGGAGGCCAGGAGGTAGCCGCGGCCATCACCCGACGCTCGGCGGAGGCCCTGGGCCTCAAAGCCGGCGACGCGGTCACCGTCCTTATCAAGGCCACGGAGGTAATGATCGGAAAGTAAGATTCGATCTCTGCGGGTTGAAACCCGCAGCTCCCGGCAAGCCCAATGGACCCCCATCGGGGGCGAGCCCTGCAGCTACGACCCTGCCTGCCCCCTTCAGGTCTACCCTCAAGGGGCAACCAGTACTGTCGCACCATGGTGAGTAACCATGGGCCAAAGGCCGATCAGTTTCGGCTGAACCGCCTCCGAGCGCACCACCCCGCGGTGAGGGCGAGCGCGGCTCCCGCCAGCCCGCCGAGCAGGGCAACATATTCGCCACCCGACGAACCGGCCGGCGAATTGGTCGGGTTCGCCAGGGCCACGTCGGGCAGCTCCGCTATGCCGCCGACGGCCCTGGCCGTGTTGGTGAAGGTGCAGGTCACCGTCTCTCCCGCGTCGAGGTCTATTGTGGCCTTCCTGGCGCCCAAGTCGACGCTGGAGCCGCCGTCGGGGTCAGTGCAGGTCAGGCCGCTGAGGGCAAAGCCGCCCGGGGTCACCAGTGGGTCGTCCTCAGTGATGGTGTAGCTGTCGGTGAAGACGTTGCTGAAGGTCTTCGTGCCTCCGTCGCCGAGGGTGAAGCTGTTGGGCACGGCGATGTTGTCGCTGAAGCCGAAGCCGGTGCCGCCCGCCGGGTCCGTGGCCTTCACGATGACGATCGTGCCCGCGGGGGGCGTCGCCTGCCCGTAGTCGTTCCACCCCCAGCAGGCGAGGGCGCCGTCCGTCCTCACCCCGCAGGTGTGCGAATCGCCCGCGCTGACCTGGCTGAAGGTGCCGACGGAGGGCGTCGCCTGCCCGTAGCTGTTGTCACCCCAACAGGCGAGGGTGCCGTCTGTCCTCGCCCCACAGGCGTGATAGTATCCCGCACTGACCTGGCTGAAGGTGCCGGCGGGGGGCGTCGCCTGCCCGTAGCTGTTGTCACCCCAACAGGCAAGGGTGCCGTCCGTCCTCACTCCGCAGGTGTGCCAATCGCCCGCGCTGACCTGGCTGAAGGTGCCGGCGGGGGGCGTCGCCTGCCCGAAGAAGTTCCACCCCCAGCAGGCGACGGTGCCGTCCGTCCTCACCCCGCAGGCGTGATGGTATCCCGCACTGACCTGGCTGAAGGTGCCGGCGGGGGGCGTCAGCTGCCCGAACTCGTTGTTCCCCCAGCAGGCGAGCGTTCCGTCCGTCTTCACCCCGCAGGTGTAATAGTGTCCCGCGCTGAC
>Ga0315288_10000797_pt1 | contig 40110 bp, 36 predicted proteins | sample YL17G11_20_MG_FD_203454 | JGI IMG/M metagenome (GOLD analysis project Ga0315288, IMG submission 203454) | Sediment microbial communities from Yellowstone Lake, YNP, Wyoming, USA - YL17G11_20 | ecosystem: Environmental > Aquatic > Freshwater > Lake > Sediment | place: USA: Wyoming | collected...
CGCGGCCCTTGGCCTTGTAAGCCAAAAGCCAGTCCCGCACGTTCGCCATCGTCGGACAGGCCTTCGGCCGGCCCTCGTAGAGGCCCGCCTGGCGGTACAGGCTGTCCATCGCCCGCATCAAGAGAACGGTGACCCCTTCCCCCAGGAAATAGGCGTGGCACATGATCTCGATGAGTTTCTTCAGCCACACCGTCGCCTGGGTCCCCGGAGGCGGGATGAGGGGGTTGAACCGAAACGGCGCGACCTCGCGGCCCACGGTGAAGATCACAAGATCGGCGAATGTCGGCGATGAAATCAGGTCGCGGTAGTTCCGTTTCCAGTCGAAGACCAGGAAAGGTTTCCCCGCCGTCACCAGGCCCCGAAGCAGCAGGTACGCCAGGTTGGTCTTGCCGCTGCCGGACCGGCCGAAGATGCCGATGTGTTGGATGAATTCCTCCTCCCGCAGACCAAAGGGATAGAACCCGTCCTGGCCGTAGTGGATCATCCCGACCGGGTACTCGCCCCGGGCCACATCCTCCGGTGGGGGCTTCAGAAGGACGTGCTCGCTCTCGAACGTCTCGTTCAGGCGCTGGGCCAGGAGCACCCGGAGTGTCCGTTCGATGGTCTGGCGGGTGTCGGTCTCGGCCACCAAGTATTCCTGCCAGAGCAGGTCCAGCTGGCGGCCGAGAACGGGGCGAAGTTTGCGGAAGACCTCTTCGATATTCATACGCTGGTCAGCCTCCTGCGAGTGGCCAGGAGCGCCTTGTACTCGTCGAAGAACTTGCGGCGTTCCTTGGCCAGATTGACGCCGTTCTCCCAGTACTTGAGTTCCTCGGTCCGGCGGTCCTTCGCCCGGCTCGTGAGGCTCTTATGGAAACTGAGGCGCAGGAATTCGATCTGGGGGTAGAAGCCGAGTTTCCAGGGCGGCTGAAGCAAATTGAGATGATGTTTGACCTCTTCCGACTCGCGATCGATCTGCTCGACGAACTGGCGGTTCAGCACCCGGCGCCCCGCCAGGGCCTCGTCGATCTCTTCGATGGCCTCGCGGAGGTTTTGGATTCGCTCATCCAGAATGCCTGTGATGGCCATGGCCTTGTCGTTGGTTTCGGCCTCCCTGACGTCGGTCCTGCTTGCGCTACCGTTGGCCCGTTTTCTATCTCTGACCTCCTCTTCTTCCTCCATAGCAACCGACAAAGACCTTGAGCCGCATCAGGATTCCCAGGGAATTCCGCCCGTGGCCGCATCGAGCCGCCTCAGGTGCTGGGCCTGGGCCGCGGGAACAATCACGGCCTTTCCGCCCGGGTGGCCGAATTTCACCACCAGGAAACATTTTTCGCGGCTCTTCCGCGCAAGGCGCACCTGGCAACGCAGTACGCGGCGATCCTCCGGTGACAGCAGGAGCGAGTCGCCCGCCTCACATCGCAACGACCAGCGATACCGGTTTCCCTGCCTGTCTTGCGAAATCAGAACGTCCGGTGCGTTCCTGTTCGCCTTAATGCCGTGGCCGTGCAGCTCGAGATAACAGGTCCACTCCTGCACGAAACAACCGAGTGGCGAGTATTGCTCCATGAGGCCCGTTTCGCAGGACGCCTTTTATATGGATCGCATGCGGCATGCCGGACGTGCTGAGGCGGCGGGGTTGCACGAGCATCTCCTTGCTCTTTCGTGTTTCCTCCTGTAGCATGCCGCCGCGTGGAACGGCTGTTACCTGGTCTTCGAACCCTCTTAAGGAGCCGCATCATGGCCGCAAGTGCCAAACCCGCGACGAAGAGTGAGATTCTATCCAACATCGCAAAGGCGACGCAACTGTCGCGCAAGCAGGTGGTGTCCGTCCTTGAGGCCCTTTCCGGCCAGATCAAAGCCGCCGTGGGCAAGAAAGGTCCTGGCGTCTTTGCTTTGCCGGGCCTGCTGAAGATCATGGTCATTCATAAGCCCGCCACCCCGCAGCGCAAGGGCATCAATCCCTTCACCAAGCAGGAGCAGATATTCAAGGCCAAGCCCGCCCGCAAGGTCATCAAGGTCCGGGCCCTCAAGGCTCTCAAGGACATGGCGAAGTAAACGCCGCTAGGGACAAGGCCGAGCTCCGCCTTCGCCTCACGAGCGGCGCCTGCCAGCATCGGTCGCCGGGGACCAGCGCCGCATCCCGGTGGCCGCCGTTTCGCCGCAGTACGAACTGATCCAGCATCGTGAGGTGGTGGAGTGGCTAGCCGAGGGGCTGAAAGCCATCGGCCATGACCCCGATTCCCTCACCGGGAGGCTGACGCTCTCCCAGTATGGAGAGCGGATGCACCTGCGCCTGGGTCTGCCGCAGTTCGATTTTGACCCGGGCGACCGGATGCCCCTCAGCCTGATGATCCACGCGCTGAACTCCGTGGACAAGAGCACCGCCTTGGAGGTCAGCCTCGGTTGGTGGCGGCAGGTGTGCAGTAACGGGATGAGGGTGCGAGTCAAGGGTTCCACAACGCGGCGCATCCACCTGGTGGGCAGGGTCGGCGCATCGCAAGTGGCCGAGGCGCTGAAGGCACAGTTGGCTGTCGTCCCGGCGGAGCACAAGCGGTATCGGCGGTGGTTGGACAGGGCGGTGACAATGGAACGGGTTGAGCGTTGGGCTGACGAGAAGGTGGCCAAAGTCTGGGGGCCACACGCAGCGGCACGCCTGTGTCACATCGCCCGCACCGGCTGGGATGGGCGGATCGAGAACCCGTTCGAGACAGCGACGCCGCATAAGCGGCAGGTTGCCAGCGAACGCCAAGTCCCCGGGGCGTTTGCGCCGGTGAAGAACGCCTTCCACGTCAGCCAGGTTCTCAGTTGGCTCGCCTCGCACCGGGGGACGTTGGAGGGCCAGTTTGAGCGGACACCCCAAGTTCATCGCCTCATGTCCTCGTTGCTGGGGGATGGACTTGACAGCCCACACCACCGGGCTTGATCTGGGTTAGGCTTGATTTGCCGGACTTAGCGGCTAAAGTGGTGGGACGTAATATCGAGGGCAGGTTCCGACAGACGATCTGAACCTGCTGACCCGAGGGCACACTTCAGGGGGGGGCACATGCTTGGCCCCCTGGACGCGAAGATGAGACTTCTGGCATACGCAAAGGCCCTGGGCCGAGCTATGAGCGAAGCCCAAGAAGAGATTCGTCAGTTTGCTGAGGAAGCCAAGGCCGGGATCGAGCAATGAGCGAGACAGCGACAACCCGCAAGTACAGGTTCTCCGGACACCAGACATTTGTGTTTCGACACGGTTGGCTGGAGAAGGGAGTCCGCGCGGTGGCAGAGCGCCCGACAGTGTTCTCCGAGGAAGACGCGCTCGTACGCCTCGGCGTCGGGAAGAACATGGTCGAGAGCATCAAGCACTGGTGCCTTGTCACGCAGATGATCGAGGAGTATCGAGACGAGGGGAGTCAAGCGTTCCGGGTATCCTCCATCGGCAAGAAGTTGCTTCTCGACTGGGATCCGTTCCTGGAGGATGACGCTTCCCTCTGGCTGATTCATTGGCTGCTTGCGACTAACCCCCGAATGGGTACCACGTGGCAGTTGCTGTTCGGGGAATTCTTCAGGCCCGATTTCTCAAAGCGGGAGTTGGTCGAGTACCTCATGGCGTTTGCAGCAAAGCACTCCTTGAAAGTGCAGGAGAGTTCGGTCGCCCGTGACGTCGATTGCTTCATCCGGACGTATGCCTCTGCCAACAGCGTTTCCAAAGAGACGCTCCCAGAGGACTCCTTCGACTGCCCTCTCTTGGTGCTCAGCCTTATCCAGCCTTGCCCGGACGGCGAGATCTACCGATTCGCCATCGGCCCGAAGCCGTCCTTGCCCGCGGTAGTCGTTGCCTATGCACTGAATGAGTGCTTCGACCGAATCCGTGGTGGCGGCAACACCTTGAGCATCCAGGAATGCCTTTACGGCCCTGACAGCCCCGGGCAGGTATTCAAACTCGATGAGAACACACTAATTGAGCACATTGAGGAAATTGAGGCGGCAACCCGGAAGGACGTGCTTCTGGATGAGACGGCTGGCCTGAAGCAAGTCTATCGTCGTCGGCCGCTAGACACTCACCAGTTGCTCGACCGTTACTACGGCGCGGAGGTACGCAAGTGACGGCCGCTGATAACATGCTCTCTGAGTTTGTCGAGATCAGAACACGCTTCCTTCGTTCGGTGAACCTTGAACGGGATTACACCACAGAATTGCCCAACGGCGACTACATCATCACGCCGACAGCCAGACGGATCCTTCGCCAGCTTGTGGAAGGGCTTGAGGATCGTTCCCCCTATCGAGCCTGGACAATTACCGGGCCGTACGGCGTTGGGAAGTCGGCGTTTGGCGTTTTCCTTGGCCGGTTGCTTTGCTCCAACGGGAGGGCACGCAGGGCCGCGACTCGAAGGCTCGAACAGGTTGATCCTCCGCTGGCACATGAGATCTCGCGGCTGAAAGTGCTGCGTGCTGGCGCCAGGGTCATATTCCCAATTTTGGTGACGGCACGCCGAGTCCCTGCGAGTGTCTGTTTGCTTGATGGGGTTGTCGGAGCCGCGAGACAACTCAAGGGGCGTGCCGCAGTGCGAACGCGGGAGAAGGCACGCAAACTTCTCAAGGCCGCCGGGAATGGAACGGTTCCCGATAGCCGCGAAGTGCTGGGCTGCATTACCGATATTGCGGCTGCGGCAGAAGGAAGTGGGCACAAAGGCGTGCTGATCGTCATCGACGAACTCGGCAAGCTCTTCGAGTACGCAGCACATAGTCCACAAAAGGCGGACGTGTTCGTCCTCCAGGAACTGGCGGAGCATGTGAGTCGCAGCGGAGCGTTTCCGGTGGTAGTGCTGGGAATCCTGCATCAGTCCTTTGAGGAGTATGGCCGACATCTGGATTCGGTGTCGCGCAACGAGTGGGCGAAGATCCAGGGACGTTTTCAGGATGTGGCATTCCTCGAGCCTCCTGAGCAGGTGCTACGGATGGTTGCCGCAGCCATCCGATGGAAGACGGGCGATTTGCCTTCGGGCTTGAGGGGGGCAGTGAGAGAGATTGCGGAGCAAACGGCAACCTGCGGTGTCTGCCCGCCGGGCATGAGGAAGGGCGAGTTTGTTGAGATCTGCCTCCGTGCTTATCCGCTTCACCCCTCGGTCCTGGTTGCGCTTCCTCACCTGTTCCATCGGTTCGCCCAGAACGAACGCAGCCTCTTTTCCTATCTGAGTAGCCATGAGCCGAAGGGGTTTCAGGAGTTCTTGCGGACTCGCCCGTTGAGCACGGGGGATCCATGCTTCGTCCGCCTCCCGGAACTCTTTGACTACTTCACCGCCAATTTTGGGTCCGGGCTGTTCAGGCAGCCGCATGCCCGTCGCTGGCTGGAGGCGGCCAACGTCTTGGACCGGAAGGGCGACCTCGCGGATACCCAGGTCAGCCTGGTCAAGACCATTGGGATTCTCAGTGCGCTGGGGACCTTCTGCCACCTGAGTGCGACAAAGGCCATGATCTCCTTCGCGGTGGCCGACTTGAACTCGCCGTCCGCGGTTCAAGACGATCTGAAAGCCTTGACAGACAGGTCCATCCTTACGTATCGGAAGTTCAACGACACCTATCGTATATGGGAAGGCAGCGACGTTGACATCGAGGAGAGGATCAGCGAGGGACAGAGAAGGACCCGCGCCGATCTTCGTCTCTCAGATGCGATCCAGCGCTACCTGCCGGCCAGGCCGATTGTCGCGCGTCGCCACAGTTTCGAGACCGGCGCCCTTCGGTATTTTCAGGTGCGGTACGTTGATGACCCGACGGACATCCCCGGGCAGCTGGCGCTGCCCCTGCAGGGGAGCGGACTGATCCTGGTATGCCTTTCCGCTTCCGGCCGCCACCTTGAGAAGTTCAGGCAACAGGCGGCCAGGGGCGAGGCCGCCAAGACCAACGTTCTCTTTGCCATACCGCAGGAGATCGGGGAGATACGAGCCACGGTTGTTGAGTTGGCGGCGCTTCAGTGGGCCTGGGACAACACCCCTGATCTTCGTGACGACCGGGTGGCGAGACGTGAACTGGCGATGCGGATTGCCGACACGCAGCAGATTCTTGCGAAGGGCCTCGGGCGGTTGCTGGATCCTCGGGAGGAGCCTGAGGGAAGCCGCTGCTTGTGGTACTACCAAGGGGAAAGAAAGAAGGCTCGCAGGCCTGTCCACGTTGCGCACCTCTTGTCCGACGTCTGCGACCAGCTCTACTTGCAGAGCCCACGAATTCGCAACGAACTCATCACACGCCGCACGCTGTCGTCGGCTGCGGCAGCAGCTCGCCGTAAACTGGTGGAGCGCATGCTGACGCTTGCCGAGAAGGAGAGCCTTGGGCTTGAAGGGTATCCGCCCGAGCGCAGCATGTACGAGTCCGTCCTGAAGGCAACGGGATTGCACCGCCAGGATTCCGCGGGCCGCTGGCACTTCGCGGCGCCATCAGGCAGGGATCCGTGCAACCTCAAGCCGGTTTGGCAAAGATTGTGCGATGTCGTGTTCAAGGCTCAGCCTGAGCCTGAGTCATTGGATTCTGTTTTCCGCGCTATCTCCGAGCCGCCTTATGGGGTTCCCGATGGCTTGCATCCGGTGCTCCTCTGCGCTTTCCTTGGTGTTTACGCGGACGAGACGACGCTCTACCGCGAAGGCACCTTCGTGGCCGAACCGGGCATCACGGAGTTTGAAGTGCTCATGCGTCGTCCGGAACTCTTCGCTGTGGCCGGCTGCCGGATAAAAGGAGGGAGGGCAGCCGTTGTCGAGCGAATTGCGAAAGGCCTGAAGGCGGCGCCAGCGACCGTCCCCGTTGTCCGTGCGCTGTTCCGCCTTGTGAAAGGGCTGCCTGAATACGCCCGAAGCACGATGAAGTTGTCGGGGCCCACTCTGGCGATGCGGCAGGCCTTCCTCAATGCCAAGTCTCCGGAACGGTTCCTCTTCGTTGGGTTGCCCGAGGCATTGCAGGTCGCCCCGTTCGGCAAAAAAAAGCCTCATAAGGACCATGTGAAGGCCTTCTTCTCGGCGTTGAACCGGTCGTTGCAGGAATGGACCCGGATTACGCCTGCCATGATCGAGGCGGCGCGCGACACCCTTCTCCGCGAGTGTGGTCAACCCGCCGGAATGCAGGGATGGCAGGAACTGCGTGAGATGGCCCACCGGCTTGAACCGGGTCTTTCACATCCAACGCTGTTTCCGTTTGTGAGGAGGGCGGCGCAGGCAGCGAGCGATCAGGCTGGGGTTGAATCGGTCCTGGCACTGGTGGCGAACCGCTCGCCCCAGACGTGGACTGACGGCGACGTAGAGCGATTCCCTGCAAGTGCTCGGGTGATCGGGCAAGTCTTCCAAGAAGCCGCGCGCTCTCTTCATTTCTCGCCAACCGCGCAACTGGAATCGTTGAAGCCGGCGGAACGCAAACAAGCCCAGCGTATAGCGCACGACATCCAGCAGTTCTTGCAGGGTAGTGATAAGCCAGCGCCCCCAAGGGTCATCGAGGCCGCGTTTGCGATCCTCTCTAGACGCATGCGAAAGGAAGGGCACGAGACATGACATCGGTGGTACGAAACAATGCCTCGGCCGGACCCCTGCGGCATATTCTCTCGCTTTCGGGGGGCAAAGACAGCACTGCCTTGGCCATTTATATGAAGGGCCGGGTGCCAGAGATGGAGTACGTCTTTTGCGACACAGAGAAGGAGCTGCCTGAAACGTACGAGTACCTAGATCGGCTGCAGGCGTTCCTAGACAGGCCGATTCGGAGACTGAAACATGATGAGGGTTTGGGCTTCGACGCGCTGCTGCAAATCAGGAGAGGCTTTCTACCTTCTCCCCAGGCGCGATGGTGCACGGATTATCTCAAGATAAAGCCTTTTGAGAAGTACGTCGGAACCGATCCCGTACTCAACTATGTTGGCATCCGCGCAGATGAGCCACACAGAAAGGGCTATATCTCCACTAAGCCCAACATCACGGCACGTTTTCCTTTCGTTGAGGACAACATCAGAAAAGGGGATGTCCTCCGTATTCTGCGAGAGAGCGGGCTAGGCATCCCGTCTTACTACCGATGGCGATCACGTTCCGGCTGCTACTTCTGTTTCTTCCAACAGCGCCGGGAATGGATAGGATTGCTGGAGAATCATCCGGATCTCTATGAGCAGGCAATGGCCTATGAAAGGACCGATCCGCTTACGGGGGAGAAGTATACCTGGATTCAGAACGGGAGCCTAGCCGACCTCGCGCGGCCCGAGCGTATTGCCCAGATTAAGGAGGAGTATCAGCGCCGGCTGGCCAGGGAGAAAGCTTTCTGTGCAAATGCCTCGCTGGGCGAGGTATTGGAGGTAGATGGCGATGCTGCTGGCCCGAGGGGATGTCTCGTGTGCGATCTGTGATAGAACGGAAGTAATCAACCAGTCAGGCTTTGGAGTGTGGTAATTCACAATGCCCAAGTTGGGAGCCAGTTTCCATAGAACCTTTGCCCTCAACAGGCCTGCGCTTGTTCAGATTCTACGTCTTGTCCGAGAGCGACAAGATACAAGCGCGGAGGGGCGGGTACTGGATTTTGACGCAATAGCTCAAGGCACGACCCTTGGGCCTGTGTATATTGCGTCAATGCGTCGTTACGCATTGGGCGCTGGGCTTGTAGATGAGGAAGAACGCTTGACGGCCATGGGGGAGGCTGTTTGCGGGGGGGACCCAGACCTTCAGAAGACTGCAAGTTGTTGGGTGTTGCATTACTCCCTCTGCTGCCCTCATGGGGCTGGTCCCATCTACTGGAATCTGCTGGTTCGGAAGAAGCTGAGGCCTGGTGACGAACTGGACCGCGCTCAACTTGGTGCGGTTATCCGAGATGCAACAAAGGAAGCTGGCGGCGACGAGATTAACGATAAGACTGCGTCCGAGGCAGCGACGGTCTTCCTTGGCACATACAGCAAGTCGGATGGCCTGGGCCCACTTGGCCTATTGGAGCAGGTCGAGGCGGGCAAGTATCTGGTCAAGGAACCCGAGCCTCCGTCTCTTTGGGTGTTCGCCTATGTCCTCGCAGACTACTGGCGGGCAAACTGGGGGGAGGTGCCTGGGGTCAACTTGATGCAGGTCACGGAACCCGGAGGCCCCGGCGCCCTGCTCGTGATGGGGTCCGGCACCGTCAACAGATACCTCGGCGACTTGCAGTCGGCCGGATTTGCCGTTGTCCAGCGGAGGTCGCCACCGTTCCAACTCAACCGGAACTGGTCGAGCCCCTCGCAGTTTCTGGAGCGGCTTTATGACTGAATCTGCGGAACTGGTGACAAAACTGCGGAGCGGAGAACTGCGGTGCAGGACAGGCATCGTGCTGCTTCCAGACAGTGCCTTGGGTCATGAGGCGGATGTTGCCGCACGGCTGGATGTCCAGCACGTGGATTTCACGGAGCACATGATTGCGCAAGTCCCCCAAGGCAGCCAGGTTGTGGACTTGACGCTGGGGCGCATCTTCGAGTATTTGGATGAGATCGCCGGCAGCACCTCGGGGATGAACTGCGTTCTTGTGTCCGGGTTCGACGTTGCGGTCATGCGGCTGACGTCGAAGGAACGCGCGGAGTTGTGGCGGCGGCTGTTGACGGATTTTCCTTACCGTAAGAAAGGACTGCTCCTGGGAGTCCCGGGCCACCTCGATGGGGTCCGAGTGCTCCAGGAGGAAACGATCCGCAAGGATTGGGAAGACGCCGGTCGCATAGCCCGGTGGACAGATTGAGGAAGGGGGCGCGGCATGAAGGTTTCAGAGGTTGTTCGTCCGAACGAGACGGCTGAGTTTGCGAGTGATGTTCAGCTCAGATGGTACGCGGAGGACGGCAACAAGAACCTCACCCTAGTCCGCCGGTACGTATTCACCCGTACCTCGGCCGGCGAGCGCAAGTCTCCCATCGATATCCTCTACCAGATCAAACAGGCGTCCCTCTTGGACACCTATGAGAACCGGTTCGTCGTCATCGCGACCTTCGGCCACGGCAAGACCCACTTGGCCTTGGCCTTGGCCAATTTCTTCGGGAAGAGACCAGAATCCGAGGAGGTGGACGCGGTATTAAACAGCATCCGTTTTGCCTTTGGGGATGAGCCGGAGGCCGAGTCTTATCGGGAATTCAAGCAAGGGCGCAAACGCCACCTGGTGGTATGCCTCGACGGCACCAAACCGAATGATCTTCCCCATCTGTTCCTCAGTGCCCTACAGAAGGCGCTCAGGAACGAACCAGAAACAGCGGAGGCATCTTTGCCCTTCTGGACTGAGGAAGCCCTGAGGATTGTCCAACGTATCGAGAGCCGGGACGCCGAACGAGGCCGTGCTAATGAGTTTCTGCGGGGTCACAATCTGGACGTTGCCAGCCTGAAAGCCCGGCTGGAGATCCAGGACGTCTCGGTTTACGACACGGTCAGGTCCCTCTGTCAGCACCTCTCCGGCTTCATGCCGGACATGGGCGGGCAGGTAAGCCTTGCCCATGCTGTTGAGTGGGCCGCCGACACCTTCTGCGGCGAGGGGGACGATAAGCCGTTCAGCGGGGTCTTGGTTCTCTTCGATGAGTTTAGCGCGTTCATGAGGAGCTACTCCATTAGGGGGACAGCCGGCAATCCGCTGCAGAAACTGCTCGATGGTGTAAGCAACCGCAAAGGCAAGGTGGTGTTTGTGGCATTCAGCCAGAGCGACCCCGATGCCACAGTTCATAGCGTTTTCCACCAGACCCCGAATGAGCAAGGCAGAGCCTCTCTGCTCCTGGAACTGCAGCGATTGCCGCCGCGTTTTCGCTTTCAGCTCTATACGACGATGGAGTCAGTTCTGGACTCCTACCTGGATCAGGACTCCAAACTGCGCGGCGCCTTTGACCGTGACAGTGTCTGGCCGGCAATACTTGATGCAACGGACGACTGTCTCACCCTATTCCGAAGGCGATACGAACAGGAGTTGAGGTGGGACGGTGAGAAGTTCCAGGAAGTGGTGACCCTTGGGGCATTTCCCCTGCATCCCACCACAACGGCGCTTCTCTGCAATGTTGAACTCCTGGAGAGCACATCTCCGAGATCGGTTCTGGGCTTCGTGTTCAAGCAACTGGAGAGGCTAGCCGATCAGCCGGTCACTGCGGGTGGAAGCCCTTGCTGGGTGCGAGCGGTTCATCTGGTGGACTGGTTTCAGGGCCAGTTGGCTGACGACGAGTGGAAGCAGTACGAAGAAGCGTTGAGACAGAAAGGGGGCGACCTTGCCCCGCATGAAGGCCTGGTGCTCAAGGCGATGCTCCTTCACGTTGTGTCCAAGATGCCAACTCAATCCGTGCGGTTCGCACATGCCTTGGTTCACCTGACAGGACTTACACAGGCGGAGGTTGAAGCGGCCCTCAAGCAGTTGGCCGACGCCACGGTGATAGAGCACGTTCCGACGGCGAACAAGTACATCTTTTGGCCTCTGGGCGGCGGCGCCCGTCTGCTGCACGACCGCATGAACCGCGAGATCGCTGCTCGAAGCATGACATGGGACGAGTGGAAGAAGGCAAACGCCAGTGCGGCAGAATTCGGTCTTCCCGCCATCCCGGTCCCTGTGGATTGGGGGCACCCAAACGACTGGGAAGCAAGACAGTGGTATTTGCCACGCGAATTCGCATCCGCTGCAAGGGTTAAGGAGATTGTTTCCGACTCGCCCGGTTACGTGATTTGGCTTGTGGCGAGAAATGACGCTGACGTTGACTGGTTTGACCAGAACGGAGAGCAGATCCTCAGCGCTTTGGGGAACACGGCGCCATTGCCTGTTGCAGTCATGTGTCCGTCCAGGCCATCGCCTCTTCTTCTGGAAGGGCTGTTCAAGCACGTGGTTCTGGAGTCTCTTACGGGTAGCGAGCTCGTTCAGTTTGGGGGTGGCATTGTCCAGACGGTCAAGACCCAGGTGAAGTCGACCATAGGGGACGAGACCCGATTACTCGCGACAACGAAGAAGCGGTACGGTGTGCCCGTGCCCTATGTGGCCTCTCTGAAGGCTGCCCCTCCGCCCGACAGAACGGAATTCATTGTACAGAGGCTGTATGAACTCGCGTACCCAAGCGCTCCGCCCACATTCTTCACCCAGTACAAGGCACGCAGTGCCAATCTGAGGAAAGCAACTTCCCATCTCGGTAGCCTTCTCCTCCGGAACGAGGTGCATACTCGAACCTACGAGGGTAACGCGGTTGCCGTGGGCACTGTCGATAACTTCCTTGTGGTGGGCAAGCCGGGTTCGTGGGGCGTGCTTTCCCTCGATAAGAGACTTCAAGAGCCGCAGAGCCAGCGAGCCGCAGCCGGTTGGGACTTACTGAGCCAGACCATTCCTCCGAACGGCACGGAAGCAGAAATCAGGCCCGCAGTTCTGCGGCTGCGGCAGCCGCCCTTTGGCTATGACGACAACACGCTTTCGTTGCTGTTCTGTGCATGGTACGGCTATCATCGGCACGACCTTCGCCTAAGCATCAACGGGGCCATTAACACGGCGGACGTCTTACTGGAGGAGATTCAGGATGGCCCTGCCGATTTCGTGGCGTTTCTCTCCACAGCAGGACTTAGGTTGAGCCGAAAAGATCGAGCTGGCGCAGCGGGTGAGGTCAGGAAACTGATTGAGCGCGCTGCCCGACTTTCGGCGGAACCCATGGCCAAGCCTGAAGCGAATGCCGCCGTAGTCAAGCTGGCCGAGTTCTTGGCGGACGAGCGCAACCAGGACCCGTCGGAAAGAGCGAAGGCGAAGGATGCCGGACAGATCATCACGGAGGCGCTCCAAAGGGCGGACGCATATGACTTGGAGGTTCGTTCCATTCTGGAAGCGGCACGTGAGCATGTAGAGTTCATGGATCTGCTTGCTTTGACGAAGAAGGTCAGCAAGGTGGAAGGCGTGAGGGGAATCATCCCTGAGCAGCCGGCGATAGGCGTTGTTCGAGACGAGGTGCTGAAAAGGCTGGAGCAGTCCGTGGAGGCCTTCTGTAAACAGAACGAGGAGCTTCGGGACATCACACACTACAAGCATCAGCATGACTTGCTAACCCAGGCGAAAAACGCCGTTCGCGAGTACGTGGAGCTTCGCAAGCGACTGGATCAGGCCCTAGAGCGATTGGAGAAGGCGAGAACTGAATATGAAGGCAAGCAGAAGGACGCCGCACTGCTGGAGACACTCAAGGTCATAGGTGTGCGGGGACCGCTCCTTCAACTCAGGAAGTCTTTGGAGTGTGTGACGGGGGCTAGGTGCGTCTCTCAAGAGGCGCAGGCCGCGCAGGCTGCCAAGAAGGCGGAGTTGGAGCGGGCCATCCGGGACCATGAGACATTTGCCGCAAATGTGGTCACGAAGGTTGATGCAATTACGACAGTGGCAGGTTTGGAAAAGATCGAGTCTTCAATCACGGAGCGAAGGCTGGTCTTTGAGGACACGCCAGAGTGGGAGCCGATAGAGGCATCGCTCGGCCGATGCGCTGTGCTGAAGGACTTTTTTCGGGATTTGGGCTCCACGGGCGTTGAAACCTTCGATACGCGGAAAGAGCAGGAGGCATGCGACAAAGCCCTTCAGGAACTGAGGGCGAACTATGCTGGCCGCTTGAGTAAGCCGCAGGTGGACCTGATTGCGACAGCGAAGCAGAAGGCCCAATCGCGGGTCAAGGCCCTTGAGAAGGAGGCTGAGAAGTGGTTGGCGAAGATGAAATCACGTTTGAGCGAGGCCAAAGACCTCAACCGTTTGCTGGAAGAACTCTCGCATCCCCCCGATTTTCTGCCGGCAGAGAAAACCGCTAAGGTGGAGGGTCTGATCGGCAAGGCGAAGGAGTCGATCAACAAAGACGCTTACGGCCAGATTCGAGCCCTGTTCCTGCAGATTGCGGACAAGGAGCTTCGGAAGCAGTTGATTGAGGAATTGCGCAGTCTTCTGACGGCCGACAGGGAGTGAGATGCATGCGAAACCTATTACTGGACATCCTGGGCGAGGGCACCCCGCGAGAAGGCTGCAGAATCGTCGACACTGAAATCGATTTCGTGCGAGCCTTGCAGGGCGACTCTTCCCCGCTTCTTGTTCGGGGAGAGTCGCTATGCAGGTGGGCGTCGGCGCTCTGGGAGGCGCGGGGGTGGCCGGTTGAACGCCTGTTCTCTCCTGTTGACGAGTTGCTCGGGGCCTGTCCGGATCTTTCCCGCGAGCAAGCTCAGATGCTTCTGGAGCACAACCGCAGTGTGCTAGCGTTGGTGCCTCGTCCCCCCAACCTGCGACGAGTTAGCGAGGCGGTGTTCCCCTCGGACCTCTGGCGCCAGCCCCCGTCCCCCCAGCACGCGGCGCGGTGGCTCCTGTGGTTGGATGAGCATGATCCGCCGGATTTCGCGGCTCCTATCCTCAGGGCGTGGACCCTCTTGTGGCGAGCCCAAGCGAAGGGCCCCGAGGCGGCTATCTACGATGCGATGGATGCGGGTGGCGCCAGAAGGCTTCTGGCGGTGTGGCTAGGTTACGCAACGGATGATCGTCGTCTGGATTTGCCGGCCTTCCCGGTTGAGGTGCCAAACAAGTTCCTGCAGGCTGCTGAGGGAGTCTGGATGCCACGAATCATCCGAACGAAGGGGCGATACTTTGACGGCATAAGCAAGCGACCCTTGCCGATGTGTATTCTGGAGAAAGCGGCGGAGCTGACGTTCCAATACTATTGCACGAACCCAGCGCACTTGACCGAAGAGGCGGTTAGGAGTCTGGTTGACCATATCTCGTCGTCGCAACTACTGGTGCTGCGAAACATCTTGCCTCCACCTGTCCCGAGGGAGATGCCCCAGCACCCCACGACAGCATTGACCTGGTTCAGGGAAGAGTACCTACCGTATAAACAGTGGACCACGCAGTCTGGGAGCCCTGCTGCTGGCGAGAAGGCAAGCAGTCTCGCGGCCGCATTCGTCTCGTGGTATCTTTCGTATTATCCCCGGGCAATTGCCAACGGCGACGAGAACGTGATCTACTTCCGTTCCGCAAGAGCACAGGCCCACATCTCGGACGGTGTCGTCCTGCTGGTGATCCTTGACGGTCTGAACGTAGCCGACGCGACCGTGCTTATGCGCCAGATAGTCACGCGACAGCCACGGATGACACTATCGCTTAACGGCCTGGCATTTGCACCTGTGCCGACAGTGACGGAGATATGCAAGCCAGCGGTCTCAAGTGGATGCGCTCCACGAGATGTGCTTCGTCGAACTCCGAATCCAAGAGTACGAATGTTGCCTGAGGGCAAGGATCCAACCGCCGAGCTAGCAGGTGCCAAGTCGGGGGAGATATTTGTCTGGACGTTGGCTGAGCCAGACAAGACTTACCACGGGAAAGCAGATGCTAAGACAATCCTGCATCAAGTGGATGGTGTGCTGCAAGCGTGTGCTGTCAGGATAGCCGAGGCGTGCCAGCGGGTTCCTTCCCATTTGAGTCTCAAGGTGATTGTAACAACGGATCACGGCAGACTTTTGGGGGATAGTCGAAAGTCACATCCTGTGCCCCAAGGGATGACAGCGCATCAACGTGCAGCATGGGGACGGTGTGATCTGTCGTTTCCTGCCTCAGGAATCAGCCTGGACGCGGAGGGGCAGATAGCTTATCTGAATGGGCCGCGTTTCGGAATGTCCAACACGGATCACTGTGCAGTAGTTCTCACAGACGCTGCCTTCCAGACCAATGATGGCAAGGCGGGAGTCGACCATTTTCCGCATGGCGGGCTTTTCCCCGAAGAGGTTATAGTTCCGTGGTTCGAAATGCTAAGAGATGCTGAGAAGCCCGCGGTTACCTGTAAGATCAGTGGCAAGGCCAGAGAGGGCTGCGAGGGACAGGTTGCGATCGAGTTTGTGAACCCAGGTCAGATCGAAGTACGCGTTCTTGCGGTGAGCTTCGTGTTCGGCAAGGAGCGGCGCGAGATAAACCTTGATCACGATATTCCTGCGATAGGCCAAAGGACGCTCGTGGGTACTATCCGCGATTGGCCGTCAAAGCATGAGGCATTGGCGGGAACAGCAACGGCGCGCTTGAAGTTACCGACGGGCTCAGAGTTTGTTGTTGAGGCGGATCTGGCAATGGACAGCGAAGGCTTCTATATTCGCGGCGAAGATATCTTGGGTGATCTATCATGAGCGAGAGCCAAGAAGGCAATAGCAGTTTCGACGAGAAGGTGCGCGGCGTCTTCGGGCCTCTGTCGATCGACAAACGAAGACTACCGATGAGCCAGCTACAAAAGCGCGGCATACCTGCGTATGTTGCAGAGTGGGTTTTAGAGTCGATCGTGCCGGGTGCTGGCCCCATCAGTCAGGAGGAAGCGGCGAAGGTACAGGACTGGGCTGCCCGGAACATCCCCGGGCCGGGAGACCAGAACACCATCAAGGCACGGTTGCTTCGTGGCGAAACGGTCCGCATCCTCAATCCGGTTCAAGTCGAAGTGATCTTGAAAAGGACGCGTCAGGAGCAGGTTGCAAAACTGGGCCTCCTGGGCATCGACGATGCGCACATTTCGGATGAGTTGGTGAAGAAGCATCCTCGCCTTTTGAAGGAGGGCTTGTGGGGCGTCCTTGAGCTTACGAACACGTCGGACGGCGTTGCGGTCATCAACATTCGGCCGATGCAGGCGTCGGTCAATTTGGATCTGTACAAGGAAGCACGCGCAGGCTTCTCTCTGGAAGAGTGGCGTTCGCTGATGGTGCTGTCGATGGGGTACAGTCCCAGCTCGTTTACGGCTGAGCAGCAACTGTGGTTGCTCTGTCGGCTGATTCCTCTCGTGCAGAAGAACATGACGCTTGCCGAACTGGCACCAAAAGGAACCGGCAAGAGCTATGTGTTTGAGAATGTGAGCCCTAAGGTCCGCTTGATTAGCGGCGGCAATGTATCACCTGCAGTGCTTTTTGTGAATAACAGCACTGGGCAGTGGGGGTTGCTCGCCCGTTTTGCCGTGGTTGTACTGGATGAGGTTAAGACAATGAAGTTCGATAGGCCGGAGGAAATCATAGGAGGCCTAAAGGGATACCTTGCGAATGGCAGGATAACACGAGCAGGGCTTCATGAGACATCAAGCGATTGCGGACTTGTCCTGCTTGCGAACATCACTTTGGATGCTCAGCAGCGGCCCGCTGTTGATCCGCTGGTGAAAGAGCTTCCTGAGTTCATGCAAGAAACAGCATTCCTCGACCGCCTGAAGGGCATCATCCCAGGTTGGCAACTCCCCAAACTATGCAATGCGTCGTTTGCAGCCGGGCTGGGGCTGAAGTCGGATTTCTTTGGTGATGCCCTGGTTGCATTACGGGACGATCTGTTCGCCGATCAGTACTGTGTGCGGCGGATTCGCCTGAAGGGGACAAGACCATACCGGCGTAACGAGGAGGCGATTGCGACGGCAGCAAGTGGCCTAATGAAAATACTTTTCCCGCATGGGAAGGTATCAGACCAGGAATTCTGGCAACATTGCGTGAAGCCGGCCATCCGGCTTCGGCAACTGATATGGGATCAACTGTACCAGTTGGACGCCGAATACCGTCAATACGAGACCGGGATAGAGTGCGAACTGGCGCCTTGATCCGTTGGAGTGCGTAGGAAGCCACGTTGCCCACCCCGGCCGACATTGGAGACAAGGGCTTCCTAGCCCGAGCCGAGATGCGGCGAACCATCTATCTTGACAACAATGCCACGACCCCTTGCGCGCCCGAGGTCATAGAAGGGATTCTTGAATGTCTCTCTTCTGACTATGGGAATCCGTCGAGCTCCCACATCATGGGTCGGAGGGCGATGCAACGCGTTGAAGAGGCACGGGAGCAGGTAGCAGACAGTATTGGTGGCGACCCGGCCGAGATCATCTTCACGAGCGGTGCTACAGAGAGCAACAACTTGGCATTGCTTGGAGTTGCCGAGGGGGGTGAGCCGTCCCGTAGGAGGATACTTGTCAGCGCAGTGGAGCACAAATCAGTTCTGGTGACCTGCAGTATCCTTGCGCAAAGAGGGTTCACCGTCGAAGAAATCCCTGTTGACCACACGGGTTTGCTTCGTGTGGAGGCACTCAGGGCCCGAGTCGGTCCAGATGTGTTGCTTGTGTCGGTCCAGGCGGCCAACAACGAGGTCGGCACACTCCAGCCCATTGGGGCGATAGCTCAATATGCTCATGAACACGGTGCACTGGTTCACTGCGACACTGCGCAGGTGTTGGGCAAGACTCCCCTTTGTATCGGTGATCTTGGTGTTGACATGGCATCCTTCAGCGGGCACAAGATGTACGGTCCTAAAGGCATCGGCGCACTTTTCGTCAAGCAAGGGTTGGCTGGATCAAAAGTGGTCCCGGTTCTTGGGGGAGGAGGTCAGGAATTGGGGCTCCGTCCTGGTACGCTCAACGTGCCAGGGATTGTGGGGATGGGAATAGCGTGTCGGTTGTCGCAACCTCGGCTCGATCAAGATATGGTCGAGACCGAGAGTCTACGCGATCTGCTGGAGGACAAACTCCTAGCTCTGGTTCCTGGTGCAAAGGTGAATGGCAACCGCGCCGCACGCCTTCCAGGTACGAGCAGCATAACTTTCCCGGGTGTGCCTGCTGATGCCCTGATAGCCAATGTGCCGGAAGTGTGCGTCAGTGCCGGCTCAGCGTGCACATCGGGGGCCGTCGCACCATCCCACGTGCTCTTGGCTATGGGGCTCAGCCGGGACGATGCCGAGTGCACGATTCGGATCGGCGTAGGCCGATTCACTACGAAAGAAGACATCGAAACCGCCGTGAGGTTGCTATCAAGCGCAGCCCTGGCCCTCAGACTGCAGGTGCAGTAGCGCAAGGGCAGATGCGAGGGACGCCTACCCGTGCGAGGGTTGGACAATCGGCCAGCTGGCCGACTTGCCTTGTTCGACGGTAGCTACGGCTGTCCCTGATTGTGCGAAACGGCCTCACCTTGTCCGGTAGAGGCACTGTGCAATCAGGGATCTGTCTGCGGAGCGGCGCGATGCTAAGGGTATTGGAGGAGATCGGTATTCCGGCGGGTTTTCCTCTCTCGCTTGGCAATCTCTCCAGCCGCGTTAAGCGTCTTCTTCATCGCGAGCACGTGGATACAGTCGGGCAACTGATTCAATGGTTCAGCTGCGATAGCCAACTCGATGGGCGTCGTGTGCGTGGAATGGGCCGTCGCTCACGCGAAGAATTGCAGGTGCTTCGAGCGGCGATTCTGACGCGCAAACACAAGGTTCTCGGCAGATTCCTCCCCCTTGCACCAGATGGGCACGGAGTCTCGTTTGCATCCGCCATGGCGCAGCTGTTCATGCGTCTCAGCATGCGGGACGTCGAGTTTTTGCTTCGTCGGCATCACTACCGGCAGACGATTGCCCGCGATTCAGATGGAGTATGTGGCACGCGAGGTCGTGCTGGCCAAATCGAGAGTTGTTTCCTGCGGTCTCTGCATCTTGTGTTGGAGTGGTTCTGCGACGAACGACAGCTTCTGTGGAGTGCATGGGAAGAGGGGACCCCTCTGGTCGAGCACTTCGGCGACGCGTTGAACTCCGAGCAGAAGCAGGTCGCTGCAAGTGCGGTTGCGAGGCTATTCTGCGAGTCAACCGAAGGCAAGGCTATCCAGGGGTACCGCAGGCAGCAATTCAGGGCGTGGCTGGACGAATTGCGAGCCTGCCCGGATTTCTACTCCACGGGCGTACGCATTGGACCGTTTCTTAGGGGCAAGGGCGCAGAGCAACTGCAGACACCTTTCCTTGCCTTCTTGGCGAAGAAAGCGCATGTGAAGGTCCAGGAAGAGGCTGGGTTGGTTCTTAGCAGGCGGAAGTCGTCGCGGTGGGTAGAGAAAGGACCGACGATGCCGGCAGACGAAGAGATGCTACGGCAGATGGACGAGGCTGCCGCCCAGGCGCAGGCCGAGCTTCAGCAAAACTTCAGCAACTGGTCGGCCCGTGACATGGCCGCGTGGTGGACGAAGTGGTACGCAAGAACCGGCCATAAGCGACTTGGGCGCATCCTGGTGGCTATGGGCAAGAAGCCCATTTGATGCGGCGCGAGTGTGGACCTGCTCTTGAGACCCGCCGAGACGCCCGGCCTGGTGGGCGGGTTCGTGGTCGGTTTTGGCCCGTCCCATCCGAGGGGCGCTTTGGCCGAGTTTGGGTCAGCTGGGGTCAGCTGAGCCGAAGGGCGCTTGGGCTGGTCTTGCTTCGTCGAACTCGCCTGGCCAGTCGTGGCGCCGGACGGCCTGACAGGCAGTGGCAGAACCGAGGGGTGCCAGTCAGGACCTATGAAATCTGTGCCGAGGCGCAACACTTGTTGCAGTTGCCCCGGGCAGCCGAAGGAGACACCTCTCATGCCCATTAAGTTCATCTGTTCCGGCTGTGGACAGGAACTGAGTGCCGCGGGCGACCTGGCGGGCGAGATATGCCGTTGCCTGTCCTGTGGGGCCACAATGATGATCCCCGAGATCGTTAAGTTGGGTCCTGAGCAGGAAACGTCCAATGTGAAGGAAGCCCCTCTGACTACCGAAGGTGAGATGGCATTGGCCGAAGGCCAATTGGTCTCTGACAGCGCAGCGAACACAGGGAGGCGATCTCGGGATCTTGCGGGCGAGGATGGCCTCCGTTTCCTCGCCGAGACCTTCAAAGTCCTCGGTGATGAGACGCGTGTTGGGATACTGGACCTGCTTGCGGACGGTCCGAAGAGTGTGTCGGCCTTGGTAGCTGCGTTGGGGCTCCCCCAACCAACGGTCAGCCACCACTTGGGTCTCTTGAGGACCGCTGGCATGGTCATGGCTCATCGCCAAGGGAAATCTGTCATCAACGTCCTTGATCTAGCACGGGTGAGCAAGATTACGCTGTTCCTTCTCCGATTGCAGGGCAGCAAATGAACCTACTGTATAAGCGTCAGGTGAACCGCATTTGATAATCCCGCGAGTCCAGGATGACAGTGCCACGCACCAATAAGAAGTGAGCGCGTAACCAGGCGGGCTGTCAGACCTTAACGAGCGACAATTCGTGCGGCGAGACGATGCGCACGCGGCCTTGGCCAGAGGGGATGAGGATGACTTCGGTCAGGCGACTGATGAGGCCGACGCAGGGCTTCTCGTAACTGGGGTCCAGAGGTGTTTCGAGAGTGCCGTGCCCTCGCAGCCGCGCACCTAGTTCACGTGCTGGCCGCGGGCTTGGCGGGGGCAGGCGGAGCGGTGGTGGAAACCGGAGCCGGTGACGGTGATGGTGAAGCCGGCGGCGCGGACCGGCGGGCGTGCCTATCTGTAGTCGAGGTTCATCTGAATGACCAAGCGGACAGGGCCGGTGACGTTGAGGCCCTCGCGGTAGGTGCTGGTGTAGTTCGGGCCGGGAGGGGTCCAGCGGAGCGTTGGTGAACGCGCGCTCTCTACTGTTAACCTACCCGTAAAAAGCCCCAACCGTCGGCACCAATCTCAGGGTAGGGTTAACTCAATTTGGCGGTGTTACACCGTGGGCTACACTGCCACACCTCCAACCACGTGCCCGGCCTTGCCTCGTCCTCACGTTGGCGTCATAATGCGTCAATGTCCGTGGACACGAAGACCATGGTTACATTCCGCAGACTGCGCGACCGAGATGCGTGGCCAATCTTCCGGGGGTACGTTTATCAGGTTGATCTCACTATCGAGCGGTGGTTGGCGCTAGCAGCGGATGAGATGTTGGAGCTTGAACGCGGCGAAGACATAGACCTGGTTGCCGGAGCCTTGCGAGCAAACGACGAAGCAGCTCGCAGTAGGCTTCTTAACCAAGTCAAGTGCCGAGAGGCGAGGCTGTCACTCCGTAGTCCGGAAGCACTTGAAGCGGTTGCGAATTTCGTCGAACATCGCACGGCTAATCCCCAGGCACGCCTCCGTTTCTGTTTCACCACTAATGCAACCGTGACTTGTGAGCAGCCCGCAGTCTTTGAACCCCACACCCCTGCTATCAGCGTATGGGCAAGATTGCAGCGCGGCGAATTGCCACCCGACGAGGCCGCGAAGGCATGCAAGAGGATACAAGATTTCCTAAGCTGCCAAACAAAGCCCAAAAAACTCAACGAAGGTACGTGGGGCAAGTTTTTGTCATTCCTCAAGTCTGCCACCGACAAAGAGTTCGCGGCCACTGTCTGTAACTTCGAGTGGCAGACGGGGCAGGTCGACGCGCAGGCGATGACCATGCGCATAAAGTCCTTGCTTGTCGAGCAAGGGCATGCATCTTCTGAAGATGCGGCGTCCAGCCTTTACAGCCGGTTGTTTCTCCATGTGTTCAAGACACTCTGCCTTCCGGGCGCGAAGGTTCTCACCCGGGTGTCTCTTGTTGAACAGTTGGCGCTGCCAACGCTTTCCGCGGATGCCAAGGTGCTTATTGCCAAGATTGAAGCCTTGCACCATGAGCTCGAACAGCAAGTTGCAGGCCATGACATGATGCTCCAGCAGCACTCGCAGGCAATCACGCGACTTCAAGAGCACGCTACGCGGGCTAGTGCACTTGAGGCAGAGGTCGTGTTCTCTCGCATGACACCCAGTATCCAAGTTCCGCCGCTGGTTCAGAATGCTAGCAGACGAGAGCCGACCATACACGGTCTGGTCCAGACACTGCGCCAGCACCCGTGGGTGGCAATTCACGGTCCGTTAGGGACGGGCAAGACCCAGCTTGCGGTTCTTGTTGCTCAAAAAGACGGTCCCCACACTGTGTGGGTGCGTCTGAGTAGCAATCCGGAGCGGTCACAATTCGGCATTCTTGCCCTAGAGCGGTCGCTGGAAGTAGCCGCTCAGTCACCGCCTGGACCAGATCGGGCCGCTTGGTACACCACCTTGTGCAGCCGACTGCAACAGAATGCGCTCATCGTGGTAGACGACATTCCCCGCTTAACTGTAAATGACCCGCTGACCGAGAGCATGATACTCCTCTGCCAGGCATGCAGGAAACATCATCTTCGTCTACTGACGACAAGTCCTCACCCGCTGGTGTTGGCGACAGTTGAGCGACTAACTGAAGACTCCGTGTTTCCAATGGAAGTACCACCTCTGCGCGACGACGAGGTAGCGGACATTCTCTTGGCCTATGGTGCATCAACAAAGATCCTGAATCCAGCCACCGTATCGTTTCTAAATGGTATATGTCGCCAATACCCCTCGTTGGTTGTTGCAGCAGCCAAGTATCTTAGGGATAGGGGCTGGCGTCTTGCCAAACAGGAACTTGGGGATCTATTGGGAAGCAAACACGCGACATCCGTGAACCAAGAGACGCTGAGAAGGCTCTTGGGCACTGTCACCGACGCGGGAAGCCGCGAGCTTCTAGAGCGTCTGACGCTGATCCTACACCGCTTTGGCAGTGAGGAAGTTAAGGCCGTTGCGGCAGTTGCGCCGCTCATTGAACGGCCGGTTGACCGCCTCGACCCTCTTCTGGGGCTTTGGGTTCAGTATGACGCAAACAGCGTCTACCTCGTTTCCCCATTGGCCAAGTCCCTCGGCCCCGTCAACTTGGACAAGGGAGTCAAGTTGCGTGTGAATCTGGCCCTGGGCGACGGTGTGCTCCGGCGAAGACGCCTCAACCAGTATGATGCATCCAACGCTCTGATCTATTATTGCGGAGCAGAAGCCTGGGACAGGGCTAGCCATGTTCTGGTCACCGCGCTCATGGCGATGGTCACGAAAGGCATCCCAGCGGATGATGCCGGACTGCTTTCTGTTTGGGGTAGCAACCCCCTTCCCACAGGCATGAATCTCCACACGCGTCTCCTCGTACGCAGCCTGCAGATACAGGCGCGATCCAAAGTGGGCAAAGCGACTCGTTTTCTAATAGATGATCTGGAACTACTACTGTCAAAGCCCTCAGATGCAGATGGTCTTGCTGCGTTCCTTGCCAGTATTAGCGTCGCGGTGGCTCTGGCTGGAAAAGAGCCTGAGGTAGCGTGCCGAAACCTGAGGCGGGCGTTTGGCCTCATCTCAACGTTGGCGCAGGACAAGGCGCTGGCAAAACTCCTCGACGAAATGCCAGTTGAATTGCTGGTATGGGAAGTTGGCTTCGGCATACAGAGTCGGGAGCATATTGCTCTATGGCTGGATGCTGTCAACCATCTGCCGACCGAATTACGTGAGAAGGCTTACTCAGACGAACTGGCCGAAGGCGGCTGCACCTCCGTCGCGGACGGAATCTGGCTCCACGAAGCCGAGAAACCCGAGGAATCACGGCAGTGGTCGACGGTGCGTGCCGCGCTCGCCGACCTTAAGAGTGCCGCAGGTGAACTGAACTGGGAATTGCTGTGGGCCTGCGCCGTACGTTCGGAAGTGGTTGTCCTTGCGGAGTATGAGAAAGCACTGGACAAGGCCATTGCCGTCGGCGAGAAGGCCCTCGAGGAAGCCACTGACCCTCGAAGTAGGTTTCTCCTGGAGGACTGCATCGCAAGACAGTTTATGTACCAAGGCCGCGACGACGAAGCCCTGGGGCATTTCACCGCAGCCCTCGACGAGCCTGTGACAGCTTTCCCGCTGGTAAGGCTCCGGTCCTACGCTCATGCGAGCGTTGCGCTCAGAGAGCACCAGCACACGAAAGCAGGCGAGTGGCTTCAACGAGCGATGGAGATAGGGCTATCGAGCGACAAGGTACCCAGAACCGAATTGGTCAAGGCTGCGGGTGAGCTTTGTATTCTTCGAGGGCTTGACCAGGACCTCAAGGGAGCGTACGAGGCGCTCGATACAGCGGTATCCAACCTCATGACCGCCAAGGAGGATTCTCCTGGCTGGAAAGGCTTGTTCATGATCCTGGGCCACGTGTCAGGTTATTTCGCGGCCATTGCCTGTACGGGCCAGCCACCTGACCAGACAGCGAGCAGGGAACCATATGCTGCACCGGTCCGGGGGATGTTCCTGCGATATGATGAGACGGCGTGTGCCAAATTCTACGACGAACCAAAAGCATGCGCTATCCTTGTGCAGCTGGCACAATTTGCGGATGCCATGGGCATTTCGGATCGTGCCGAACACTGGGCTCTCGCTGGAATGGAAGCCGCTCGAGCGGCTGACCTCCCCATGGCCATCGACGTCTTGAGCCTTCAGGTAATCCCCTTGCTCGTTCTAAGTAACCGGCCTGCTGATGCACTTTCACTGGCTGTTGAGACCACAGCCATCACCGCCGCAGGCGTTATTGAAAGAGATCGCGGGGGCGACGTTATGCAACCGGGGTTCAACACCGAGGCCGTGCTCGGTCCCAAACCAAGTGACGCTTGGAACCGGGCAGAGACTAACTCCATTGTGTTTGGGCTGTTCCCCGCCGTCTGCAAGGTTGCGGCGGATTCTCTGGATTCGCTCGAGAGAGCCAAGAGCAGCGCACAGGAACTGCTATCGGCATGTCGTCAACTGGCTCAAACGGCATCCCACCGCGAACTCTGGCAACAGGCCGCAGATCTCATTGACAAGGCTCTTGTCTCTGGAATGCCAGCCAGGGAATTGTTCGAATTGAGCAATGCCCTGGACGACAAGAAGTACGGTTGGCTTCGAACCGTCGGCTATGTCTGTGCCACGATCCAGCCAGATTGCCCACTGTCGGAAGCATGTCGCGCTCAGCTGGCCGTAATGTCCGGTTCTCAGGCGAGCATCCGTCATCTCTCCAGAATGACATACGATCGAATCCTTGTTCCATGGATTGTGACCTTCTGGCAGCAGAAGTTCCAGCAGCAGAGATTCCGCTTCGCGTCACCGCGTCTCGTGGAAAAGGAATTGGCTGAGGCGCTCCGTACAGACGAGGCGCACCGGGCACAGTCAGTGCTGGAAATTGTGGCGCGCGCTCTTCGTGTTAAACCCGAGAGGAGTGCCGCTGAATGGCTAAAGGCAGGCCGGGCACCGTCTTGACACTTGTCGGCAATGACTTGGCGCCCGTTTATACAACCCCCAAGATGTTGCAGCAGCAACCCGTAATGCCATGCTGGGCCCATTTCAGTCAACTGGGATGTACGGAGGTCTCAGGGGCGGTTGCCAATGCTCTCCCAGCGCCCCTCACGTTAACCAACCGGAGGTTGTCAACTAAAGGGGCTGAGAATTTGAAACGGTTGCTGTATCTCATCAACGGCAACCTTTGACGACATTCTTGAACGCCCGCGAAAGAAAGAGCGCGGCGGCGCGAGCGGCAAGCGAGAAAAGGGCCGTGGATATTCGCCTGAAGGCGAAAACCCCGCCAGCTCTCGCTAACGGGGTTCTCCGCTAACCAACTCGGCGCGGATTCCGCGGCAAATTGCTTGGCTCCCGGGGTAAAACTCGAACCTGTAAACGAGTGGTTAGCTGCCGATCCCCGGAGCAGCTTTCAGCCCGGATGCATGAGATTACCGTCGCTCGGTGACAACAACACAACCCACTGAAGAGACCCCAAGCTTTATAAACCCGAACGACAACTACCTCTAGGTAGTAACAATCTGGCCAATAACGCGCGGCGTGCTGGCCATCAGGTGTTTCGTATGGTTTCGGAACTCGAAGGACATCTCATTGAAGACGGCAATCTGCTTAGCCCTGAGACGGTGGTCGGTGAGCCGATCGGCAGGAGAGTCGAGATGGAGGCACTGCGCACGTGCTTGGCCCCCATGCTTCGCGGTCAGCTGCCTTTGAATACCTGGGTCTGCGGCCCACCGGGCTCCGGCAAAACAATGCTTGCACGGTGGGCGGTTCAGGCAACCTGCGGCAGCGCGGCCACGAGGGTCGGCGTCTACGTCAACTGCTGGCAACACCGCAGCCTCCATAGCGTGCTGGGGGCAATCATCGGTCAACTGAAGATCCTTGGCGCGGAGGCCCAGGACACGAATGTCAAACTCGACCGCGTCCGACAGGCCCTGCGCGGGCGGCCCTTCATTGTCATTCTGGACGAGATCGATCAGCCCATGCCCACCCAGCGGGAAGAGATCATCTACGGACTCCTGGGTCTCCCTAAGTGCGCTTTGGTCTGCATAGCCAATGGCACGCACGCGCTGGCCATGATGGATGAGCGGGTCCGGTCGCGCCTCAGCCCTGTCGTCATTCGCCTGTCCCCCTACTCGGCCAAGGAACTTGAGTCGATTCTCGTCGATCGTGCCCGGCAAGCCTTGGCGCCGAATGCGTGGACTCCGGCGGTCCTCAAGCGCATAGCGGCCGCCTCTAACGGCGACGCCCGAACGGCCATTCAGATACTCCGTCAGGCGGCCGCTACCGCCGAAATGTCCGGAAATACGAAACTCACCACCTGCCTTGTCGAGCGATGCCTGCGCCCCTGGCGCCTCGTGCGGCAAGAGGCGCGACTGGCCGGCCTATCGGAACACGAGAGGATCCTGTTCGACCAGGCCAAGCAGCACGGCCCTCTCGGGGCCTCTGAGTTGGCTCGCCGTTACGTCGCCTGCTGCCTGGGCCGCAACATCCGGCCCATGGCAAGACGGACGTTCACGAAGTATCTCAGCCGACTATCGGCGGCAGGCCTCTTGGAAACCTCTGGCCAGCCTCCAGGGCCGGGAGGCCAAATCGTCAGAGCCATCACTGCGGACCCCTGACTTCGTGGATCCGCTCTTCCTAACGTATTCGCCCGCCTGCTTAACAACTCCCTTGCCTGCCCGTCATAGACCCCTCCCAATGTGAAGTCCAGAATTCCGTATCGTTAGGAACACCGGACGACCGATAGGATTATTGTGGCATTCTGGCGTTATGTGACAGTATCATACACAAATGCAGAGCGTGACCGAAATCGCACTGGAGAAAGCCGTTCGGGGCGTCTTTACCCGACCTGAGGTGGCCTGCTGGATCGGCGGCAGTCCAGACCGGCAGTTCAGCCTCCTCAAACGGGCCGTGGCCGCTGGGGAGGTGGTGCGCATCCACCGGGGACTGTACTGCCTGGCGGCCAAGTACCTGCGACAGCGGATTGACCCGCTTGTTCTGGCCCAGCGCATCTATAGCCCCAGTTACATCAGCCTCGAAACGGCCTTGTCCTACCATGGCTGGATCCCCGAGGCCGTCTATGCGGTTACGAGCACGTCCCTCGACCGCTCCCGCGAGTTTGAAACGCCGATGGGTCATTTCAGTTTCACCCGTGTTCCTCAGGAGACCTTCTACGCCGAGGTGACCCGAGTGGAAAAGGAAAACGGCGGCAGTTTCCTGCTGGCCGTACCCCTTAAGGCACTGGCCGACTACGTCTATGCTCATAAGTGCGACTGGAACTCCGCCCGGCCGGTCGTCGAGAGCCTGAGGATCGACGAAAGTTCCCTGGCTGCGGTGGACCCCGCATCATTCGACCGGCTCTTGGCCAACTACACGGCCAGACGAGTGCGACGATTCCTCAAAGGCCTGCGAAAGGACTTGATCCGATGAGCGTACAGATGATCCAAGACCGGCTGGACAGTTACGGTTGCCAATCGACCATCGAGGAGGAACAGGCGCTCCGCGAGATCACCCAAGAGATTGCGCTGGCGGCGCTCGGGCGAACGGACTTCTTCCGTAAGGCCGCCTTCCAGGGCGGCACGTGCCTCCGCATCTTCCACGGCATGAATCGCTTCTCGGAGGACCTGGATTTCGCTCTCCAGGCGCCCGATGCGTCGTTCGGCCTGAAGCCATACTTGGATACCCTCCGTAAGGAACTGGCGGCTTATGGATACGGATTGGAGATGGATGACCGGTCGAAGGCGGAACAGGCCGTCCGCATGGCCTTCATCAAGGACGATTCGCTGGGCAACCTGCTTCGGCTGAATTACAGGCCTGCGGCGGGACCGCCGCGGAAACTGCGCATCAAACTGGAGGTGGATACGAATCCGCCTGCCGGCGCCTCATTCGAAACGAAGTACCTGGACTTCCCTTTCCCCTCGGCCGTATGCATCTTCGACCTGCCCAGTCTCTTTGCCGGCAAGATTCACGCCCTGCTCTGCCGGGAGTATCTCAAGGGACGGGACTGGTACGACTTCATCTGGTACACGGCCCGAAAGACGTCGGTCAATTACGGCCTGCTGTCATCGGCCCTTGCCCAACTCGGCCCCTGGCAAGGGCAGCGGGTGCGGACGGACCGGGACTGGTGCATTCTGCAACTGCGGAGCCGGATCGAAGCGATGGATTGGAAGCAAGCCCGCGAAGACGTTCGCCGTTTCGTCAAGCCGAATGAGTTGCCATCGCTGGATCTCTGGAGCCGGGAGTTCTTTCTGGCTCAATGCGAGAAACTGGCCTGAGCACAGGCGGCAGGCCTCCTGGAGACCTCCGGCCAACCTCCAGGGCCGGGAGGCCGGACCATCAGGGCTAACTGACGGGGGACGACGCAACGGCTGACTGAACAGTTCGGTAAGGCGTACCAAGACTGTCCGAATTGGTCATATCTCACATCCTCCGCCCACAGAGCGAAACGCGCTGTGTTCAGAGGTCTTCGGCCACACTGAGCAGGTAGTGGTCCAGGAGTTTTACTGCGACTGGTCGGCGCAATCTCTTTGCATCCAGATACAGTTGCCAAAAGCGCATGACATACCAGCCGTATTCCTCGTCGGCTTCGACCGGAAGGTCGAAAATCTCAAAATGGTCTTGCCACCGGTACAAGTGCCGCAGAGCCTTAACCGCATAGGTGTCATACAACGGCACGGCCGGGCAATGGAAGTGCATGTACTTGGAGGCGAACGACCGCGGCGACTGTTTCCCCCGCAGGATCGGTTGCAGGAGGCGCACGAACCGGCCGTGGGCATCGACGATGTTCCGAAGTTTCTCTGGGGTAAGCGGTTCCGAAATCCGCGCCAACCGGCGAAACACAGACTCCACGCTACGACGATGCGCCAGGACGTGTGCGGAGAGTTGGGAGAGGCTGCTGCCTTGGGTGTTGCGGCTGGGAATCTTGCGTTCGATACCCGTCGCGTAAGTACGCCCGATGATCCACAACTTGGCATTGATGCTGGCTAGAACACGGTGGTCGGGGTGTTGCTGGCAGAGATTGTACAGCGTCTCATCCGTTGCTCGACAGGCGTGGTCGTAGTCGGCGACTGCGTTACTGTAGTCGCGCGCGGAGAACATCATGGCTGGTCTCCACCCCCTGCGGCGTGGTCCCAGCAACGAAAGGGAAGGTCCTGCTGCCATCCCGGCGGGACCGCAATGGCCATGAACCTCTTGCCTATTGCAAAGGGACTGGCCCCCTGAAAGAGGTCAAACTTTCGTTCTTCGTCACCGCGATCGCACTGGAAAATGAACGCCCTTTGAGCGCAGTCGCAAACTGTCAGCTTGTAGAAATCATTCAGTTGGTCGCGATCGTTCTTGCACCACTCAATCTCGCATGCCAAGACCAATCCTTTGAAATCCGGCCAAGCGTACGCCCAGGACAGATCAAACAGCCATTCGGATTTGTCCTCACCCCACACGACATACCCAGAACGCTCGCCGAGTGCCCGCAGGGACTTCTTGAAATCAGCGGTCCAGCGGCTATCTGGAAATCGTTTCCCGTAGAGGGAATAAGCCAGGGTGTTAAGCTCCTGGTAGATAGCAATCTCAGTGCTGTTGGGGACAACTGTCATCATCTTACCGGTGCTCCGACCTCTTGTCCTGGACTTCCCATTTGACCTTTAGCATACAACCACCGTGGGTCATTTTTGATGATTGTACCGTATCTCCAGGCTCTGACCAGCCTGTTTATCCCTCCCAGCAACTGGTTCTGATGTGCGATGGGCCGCAGACTGCCCCTTTTCGGGTCAGTATCAACTCCACAATAGCCGCCTTTCTGGAAATGCCGATTCCCTTTTGCCTCATTGTTTGGCTTCTATCAGGGTGGTCTTAGAGCAAGTTCACGGGGTCTCCTCGTTTCGCGAGCTTGCCTTCCCAGAATACACTCTTGGACGCCGGGCTGAACCCCAACCCGAACGGCACCGTGGTCGTAGCGTTTCACGAAGAGCGGCCGTTTGTGGGCCGCTTGGAAGACCCGGTTCACGAGGTTCTTGGCTGCCGTCGGCGTGATGTCCAGATGCTCGGCTATGTCGCGGTACGAGAGAAGTCCGGATTGGAAACACACTTGGAAGACCCGCCGCTCTTGCGGCGTAAGTGCCCGGATGGCCGCCTGAGGCGACTGAGTCGTCTCGGTCGCCCGTGTCGCCCCTGGTTGGTCTTGCGACTCAGCCGACCCATCCGCGCCTGTTGCCTCATCCAGCCGCACCAGGAGGGCCTGCCTGAGATCCGCGATTGCCTTGTCCAACTCCACTGGCACCCGGCGGAGGAGTTCGCTTGTGTGCTCGTGAACGGTGCCGAGGCGGGCCTCGATGCGCCCAAGGCTTGCCGCAACGGGCGACTCATCCGAACGGTTCGACCGGTTCGCCCATTCCGTAAGGTCCGCGGCATCACGCTCCAATTGCCAGGCCAGCCGCGCCAGTTCGCGGGCAAGGTGCTCCATGCCTGATTCTTGGCCGGCCCTGCTTATATGCCTTCCGGCACGCCCCTCACGCGCCGGAATTTCTGGGAAGATTTTCAACCTTTTCTGGGAAGATTGTGCGGGTTTCCTGGGAACATTTTCACCGCATTGAAAAGAGGTGGTACACCCTCTCCTCCAAACCAACAGACAATACTCTCTCTTCTCTTCTTCTATTTCTATTACACTGTTATAGTTACAATACTTACTACAAAAACACCGCACACCCACAACCTTTCCTCTCCCTTGCCGATGGCAAGCCCCACAGGCTGTCAAGACAAGGCGAGGGGGCCGTGGCGCACCACCTAATTTTCATCCCTGGAAAAAGTTCCCAGAAAGTCGCGGCTGCTATCGGTTGGCCGAGCCCGACCGACATAGACCACCAGCGGCTTGCGGCCGCGCTCGGTGGGCAGGGCCTGCCGCAGGATCAGCCGTTCCTCCGCCAACTCCTGGAGGTATTTCTGGACCGTGTCCCAGCCGCATGGCCGCAGGCGTCGGGCGTCGAGCAGCCCTTTGACCGTCGAGATGGTGGCGGGGTACTGGTAACCGCCGAGCACTTTCAGAATCTCTCGCCGGAACTCCTCTCGGGCCGCCGGCCTCCCTCGCCTCATGGAGTCCTTCCCTCCCGGCCCTTCCAGACACCGACGAAATCGGCCGCACAAAGCAGGATGATCTTTCGGACCGGCCCCGCCGCCCAGTCCAGGGGGTAATACGCGGCCGGATTGGTGTGGGCAATTCGGCCCAACAGGCCAACACTCACCAGGTTCTCGAGCCGGCGGCGAATGGCCCCGTAGGAAAGCCGAGCCAGCGGCCCGCGGCCACGGCGAAGCCGATCAGCCAGGAGCCTGAGAACGTGAGAGTCCGTGTCGTCCGGATAGGGTCGGCCGGTCAGGTAGAACTCCCGCAGAAGGAGGACGTCGGCCCTGTCCAGCCGTGCGGCCAGGGCAGGCACATCTATGCTACGCTCCAGTGCCAGCTGCTGGGCCTCCGCCAACCGTACTCCCATGAATTCCTATTGGCGCCAGCGGCTTATAAAGGTTGAGGTTTACCCGAAGGAACCCCTGTCCCCCAGCTTGCAGCGGGCTTCTCGCAGAAGCCGTACTCGATGGGGACCTGCCCCTCGCTGGAAGCCGCGAGACTCTTACCGACGAGGATGGCCGCCGTACCGCCTCAATGGCCCACACGGGCCCCAGCCCTGGGGTCTTGGCACGCTCGGCACGCCGCAGGGGGCGGCTTAAAAAGGCCCCCTAGCCAAGAGACCTGAGTTGTGGCGCCAAACTCTGCACCACGATCTTGAGGGGGTCAAAATCCCCCGTTCCTGCTCATTCGATTCAACATTCCCCAACCCCGGTTCCCGCGCACAGCACGAGGCCCGGTTGATCTCAGCACAGGCTGATCATCCGCATCGAAGCAGCGGACGCTCCCCTTGTGACCCCACGGCAGTCCTCGCGCGAGGCCTGCCCCCCCATGCACTTTTTTTGAAGGAGACACGGCAATGGCTTGGAGACCACACGAACAACTGATCGGTGGCGAACTCAACAATTCTGTTCCAGGGAAGGTGACGGGCTGGCTTGTGTTCGTTGGAATGGACAAGCCGGTGAAGTTAGACCTGGTGGGCGATTTTCACCGGGACATCCGAGGCACGAAGGTCCGCCTGCGCAATCCGAATCCGGCCGAGCGGGATGGAAGCGAGAAGTACCTGGAAGGCTTCTCGGCGGTACAGACCGGCGAAGTCGGAGACATGACCGCCGGACTCCCGCCGCAGGACTACGTAAACTACCCTTATTTTGAAATATATTCTGAGCAGAATGGACGCATCGTGCTGGAATTGGATCCTGAGCAGGTGGAGGTCATCGGTACGCCGATTCCGGCCTGCGAGTCCGACCCTGTTTCGCGCGAGAAGCAGCAGCAGAACATGGCGGCGTTCCTCGGCGGGATGGCCCAGGAACTTGGGTTGCCGCCGGGACGAACGGTCTGCGTTGGTGCAGCCACGGTCTCAAAACCCTTGCTGGAAGGCGCCGCTCGCAAGCGACCACCCCGGATGCAACTCCTCACGAAGGAGATCCGTGGGAAACTCCCGCCCCTGGGCGGCCAGGATAGCAAGGGCGGCCAGGCGGTTGCCCATGTGAAGTTCTTCACTCCGGACAGTTCCTGGACGTGGTACGCCACGGAGTTTGACGGCGAAGACCTCTTTTTCGGCCTGGTCGAAGGGCAGGAGAAGGAACTCGGATACTTCAGCCTGTCGGAACTTGAGGGCGTGCGCGGGCCGATGGGCCTCGCGATCGAGCGCGACCTGCACTGGACACCCAAGACACTCGCGGAGATCGCCCCCGAGATGTTCACGGAAAGGAGCGGGCCATGAAACGGTTCTGCGACAATCCGAATTGCGACAACCCAGCCGTCAAGAAGGTTCGCGTTTCCGTGGCCCTGCCGTCCGATCAGGTGCGGTTCCTGTGCGCGACCTGCGAGGAGGCCTACGCCTGGGGCGTGCAGCACGGAGTCATGACCTCCTGGCGCCCCGTCTGGGTGCTGGCTGTGGCTGACCGCGGTGTCATTGTCCACCTGGGTGTCTTCAGAAAGAGAAAAGATGCTGAGGAAGGCCTCGTTGACTACCTCTGCACCTACCAGGGCTACTCGGGTCCGGGCAATCGCAAAGCCGTCCGCCGGTGGCTCCGCGAGCACGATGAACGCCTGAGCGTCGAGATCAGCGAGCAGGTGATTGCAAACCCGCCCGAATGAAGAGTCCAATTTCCTGATCTTTCGAAAGGAGAGCATTCCATGCGCAAGCCAAAAGAAAACGTCACACTTCGTGTCAGCCGTCGGGAACTGGCGACCATCCTGGCCGCGTTGAGATTTCACCAGGATGAGAATCTCCAGGGCGGCTGCGAGATCCAAGACCAGTCCGTCCGAGAGATCGCGACGGACTGCGGCCGGTGGAAGCCGCTGACGTTCGAGGAGGTCAACGACCTCTGCGAGAGGATGAACCTCAGCGAGGATGCTGTTGACTGGCGTAACTGCCGGCACCAGTGGCAAGAGACTCCCGGTCCGACGACCGGCTGCGGGGCCGAGTACTGGTTCCGGTGCCGCAGGTGCGGGGCGACCAGGTACCGCTGCGTCGAGCAGGACGGCAGTTCCAGCGAGGAGATCCACCCACCCGATGAAGAGGCCGATGCTCCGCCGGTGACCCGCCAGGGGCCAGGGCCGAAGAAGAACGACATGCCCTCGAAACGGAAAGGAACCAGCCCATGAGCAAACCCCCGATCACCCATCTCGTCATCGACACCTCGAGCACCGACGAGAACTATAACGGCGACTGCGACTACGCCCTGGTGCCGATGACGCCCGACTACGTGGAGGACCTGCTGTGGTACATGGGCGAGGTCGCCCGAATGTGCAGAGCCGACGACAGCGTGTACAGCATCGAGCTCTGGGACGCGACCCCCGCCTATTTCCGCTGGAACCTTCGGCTCGAAACCGTCCAGGACGTCTACGGCGACTCGGCCGCCGACGTTCCGAGAGGGGAACCTATTCTCCTGACCGCTGACCCGGGATTCGACCGGGAGGATTTCCAGGAAGCGGAGTGCCGCACGGTCCAGGCCGCCGAGGACGAGGTCTGGTGGACGGCTTACGTCAAGCACACCAACATCCGCATCGAGACGGCCCACATTCCGAGGAAGGTCCTCCTGGAGATTCGGAAGCGGTTCCCGTCCGCGGAACGCGGCGGATCGCCGCGCAGGCCCGTCGCTGTTCATCCGGCCATCCGGCGGATTCACGACCTCCTGTACCTGGACGTGCAGGGCGGGAGGTCCTTCTACAACCCCGACAAGACCTGGGACGCCGACACGCTGGCCCGGATTGCCGAGGTTGTGGCGAGATACATGCCGAGACCACGAGAGAGGGACAAACCCAACTAAGGGCCCACCCGGCGGGCCCCATGCTGCTGCCGCGGTCACTTGCTTTCCACCGGAAATCAGTTATACTCTATACACAAGTTTGAGATGGATGAGGCAGAAAAGAGGAGATTTCCATGTTCAAGGCCATCACAATTCGGACTGCTGTCTTCCTGCTGTTCATTCTCGCTGTTTTCGCGCTGTGCACGGGTAGCGCAGTGGCTGGGGTCATGCTGGACTACGACACGTACATCAGCCCGTGGCCCAGCGCTATCCCAGGCACCCTCAATGGGTATGACGGGGTTACCGGCAATGTGGATGCAACCGTAAGCCAACCATGGGGTTATGTGACTTACGAAGTCGGCGGCGGAGATGTTCCAAGCGGAACCAAGCTCTGGATCATCGCCGATGGTGATAAGCAGGTGGTTGGTGAGGTTGACATGGTGGGTCTGGGTGGGTATAATTTTGGTGCGTGGGGAGCCACCTATGGCATCTATGGTGACAGAACATTCTCACCAACGGTGGACGAGGGCGCTGCCATGTACGAATCCCTGATAGTTGCTGCACTTATTGGCGGCAAATATTATCAGGGCTACTTCGCACCGGGCAGCCTTTTGGCTGGTGGCTACCAATGGACAGATGCAGAGAACGACATCGTCATCACCGACACCATCCTGCCCGAACCGGCCACACTGGCGCTGATGGCAGCTGGCGGCGCAACCACCATCCTACTCAGGCGGCGGCGTGTAACTTAAGCTTCATCCTTCCGGGAGGGGTGAAGCGCAGAGAGCAAAGGAAATGAGTCCCGTGTAAGGCCTTTCTCGATCTGCTGCATATTTACCAACATCTCTTAAAGAATCAGAACTAACCCACCGAAGAATCCCCTTCCTCAGTATAGCAAGACTGCTGCCGCCCCTTCCGCGCCCGAGTATGTCTCGGCAAGAGCGCCTGCCGTCCGCCACTTTGCGGCCCACCCCGAAGTGACACCCCTGGAACAGCTCCGGTTCATGTGAACCCTTGGACCAAGAGAGGAGGTGAACAATGCAAAAAACAGAAAAACCCAACCTCGCCCGGATCGTTTACGACGCCTACCCCGACAGCGATCTCCTTCCCCTGGATCCCGAGCAGGACTGCCGCGACCTGGAGAGCCTTTGCGCGAAGGTGCGCTCCGACGACTTCGGAGATGCGCTGTTTCAGTTCCTCGTCACCGAGATCGTCGAAGGCGGCGAAGGTACGCTCGAAGGGGCCATCCGGGTCGTGAAACGGGCCCGAAAAGACGTAGATGCCGTTCTTCAGGCCATCGTCTGTGCGAGAGCGGAGCACCTCGAGGAATCCGGCAAGGTCGCCGATCGTGCCGGCGGCCCTCACAAAAACCACCTGGGGATATGGCGGTGTGCTGACTGCCGTCGCGCGGTTTACCGCACGCACAGGAAGATCGCCAGGGCCGGACCGCCCCGTTGTTCTGGCTGCGGCCGACCGATGCAACTCGCCTAAAGGCCGGGAACCATCCGGTCTCACGTTCAACCCAAAGTTCTGTCCTTTGCCCTCTTCACGGTCCATCGAACGAAAGGAGGTACCAATGCGCTACAGCGCCACCCGTGCGCGGGGCCCGCCCTGAGAAGAGCCGCAAGTCGGAAACGTACAGAAGACTCGTCTGGTCGTGAACGGATTCAGGAACCCAAACACGAAGGAGAAGTGCCATGAAAGTCCTATTCATCAACAACGACGGCGGCGGATTCGCGGACTACGTCGAGGTTGCCGAGGGCACGACCGTGGAGCAGTTCTTCGGGAAGCAGATGCCCGACGCCCAGGCCGATGACGTCCTCATCCGCGTCAACCGCCAGCCGGTCCCGAAGGACCATGTCCTCCGGGAAGGCGACCGCGTCACGATGACGCCGGTCAAAATCGAGGGAGCGGCCTGCTAGCGCTCCTGAGCGCAAGGCCCATTGTCCGGGGGCGCCGGCTCTTTCGTACGGGCAGGCGCCCCTGGTCTTTTTCGGAAAGGAAGCGACCATGAAACAGCACCCAGTGGACAGACTGCTCCTGCGCCTGGCCTGCCGCATCCAGAACGAACTTTTGAAACTCAACCTCTCGCGGATCGAGGTGGTGGAACGTGCGATCGGGGCGGTCCTGGACCTCACGGGGCGCCTGAAGGCCCTTCAGAGGCGCATGGCCCTCTGCCGGAGCCAGGGCTGGTCCGGCGGACTCGCGCCGCTCATGGAAGAGGCGGAACAACTCGCGCGCGACGTTCCATACGCCGCGACCGATCTGGACCGCGCCCGTCAGGCGGCGACGTGGACGAACCCGTCGCTCAGGGACATCTACCTCGACCTCAAACAGGCCGAGGACGAGTTCGGCGACCTCGCCTACGACTTGAAGGAACAGACCCTGAGCGTCACGACCGAGGCGATTAGACTGGAGGGCGTGTACCTCGGGCCGTTTGAGATTCGCCTCGACGTCCGTCGCCTGGGCGAGGCGCGAGGGACGCCCTATACAATCGAGGCCCTGGACCCCCATCCTGCGTCCTCCAACGAGGCCGTCACGCACCCGCACGTCAGCAACGGAGGTCTCTGCGCCGGCGACGGCGGAGCGGCGATCCACACCGCCCTGGCCGCAGGCCGGATCTTCGACTTCTTCTCCCTCGTCCAGGCCGTCCTCACGAACTACAACCCCCAGTCGCCCTACGTCTCGCTGGACGAGTGGTCCGGCATCGCCTGCCACGAGTGCGGCTACTCGGTCTCGCAGGATGACGTTTTCTGGTGCGCGATCTGCGAGAACGACTTCTGCCAGGACTGCTCGTCCTACTGCAGCCGCTGCAACGAGACGGTCTGTCGCACCTGCCTCGAGACCTGCTCGGTCTGCGAGGAGTCGGTCTGCCCCGGTTGTCTCGACACATGCCCGCGCTGCGGGCGGGAACTCTGCCGCACGTGCCTGGAAGAAGACCAGTGCCCGTGCCAGGAAGAGGAGAAAGACGATGAACCAGACACAAGTCGAAACGAAGGAAGTAAAGAAGGAGGCCGCGAAAACAGCCAAGCAGGAGAGCGGAACCCCCTCCAAGCTGTCGCCGACCCGGTCCGAATCGAAGGCGGCGCCACGTTGGAAGCGTGAGCCGGCCCGGTCGGCGGTGCTTCGCTTCTCGCCGACGGCTTGGGCCAAGTTGCTCTACTTCCGGGACCGCAGCGACACAGAGGTTGGCGGCTTCGGCGTTACGGCCCCCAAGGATTCCCTCCTCGTCCAGGAGTTCGTGACAGTCAAGCAGCAGGTCACCTCGGTGAGCGTCTCGTTCGACGATGGGGCTGTGGCGGACTTCTTTGACTCTCAGGTGGATGCCGGCAGAAAGCCCGACCAGTTCGCCCGCATCTGGCTCCACACCCATCCCGGCGACTCGCCGCAACCGAGCGTGGTGGACGAGGAGACGTTTGAGCGGGTCTTCGGACGCTGCGAATGGGCCGCGATGTTCGTCCTCGGACGGGGCGGCAAGACGTATGCCCGCCTTCGCTTCAATGTCGGACCCGGCGGCGAGGCCGAGATCCCGGTCGAGGTGGATTACCGTCGCCCCTTCGGCCCGAGCGACCACGAGGCCTGGGAGACCGAGTACAGGGCTCACGTCCGGAAGGAGGAGTTGTGCTGGGGCACCCGGCTGCTGGACAAGGCGATGCCCGTGGCCTTCGGCGCGGATGCGTACGACCCCTGGGACGCCCAGGACCTCGTCGGCGCGTTCGAGGGCCTGGATGTTGAGGAACGCCGGGTGGTCCTGGATGAACTCGCCTCTCGGCCCGAACTGTGGGACGAGGTGGAGGAGGGGATACCATGGTAACCCAGGGAAGCAGTGAGGAGCGTTTCAGCCGCCAGCAGGACCTCGTGCCGATGGAACGGCTCTCGGCCTGCAAAGCGACGGTCGTCGGCGTGGGCGCGATCGGGCGACAGGTGGCCCTGCAACTCGCGGCCATGGGCATCCCGTGGCTCCAACTGGTGGACTTCGACATCGTGGAGGAGAGCAATCTCGCGAGCCAGGGCTATCTCGAGGAAGACCTCGGCAGGATGAAGGTCGAGGCCACGGCAAACCTCTGCCGCAAGATCAATCATCGTCTCGAAGTCTGTGAGGTCATAGACCGCTTCAAGCGGAGCATGGAGGTCGGAAACGCGGTCTTTGTATGCGTGGACCGGATCGACACGCGCCGGCTCATCTGGGAGGCGGTCAAGGGCAAGGCGGATTTCTTCGCCGACGGCCGGATGAGCGCCGAGGTGCTGCGGGTGCTCACGGCTTGCGACGCCGCCGGTCGGAAACACTACCCGACCACGCTCTTTGCCGCAGAGGAGGCATACGCCGGGTCATGCACCGCGAAGACCACCATCTACTGCGCCAACGTCGCCGCAGGTCTCATGCTCACCCAGTTCGCCAAGTTCCTGAGGCGGCTACCGGTCGAACCGGACATGGTCCTCAATCTCCTTGCGGGAGAACTGATCTGCTCATCCTCCCTGTAGGATTGGTGCCCAGGAGAGCGACGGCCCAAGCCGCGCTCTCCCCACGTCCTGTCAATTTGGCGGGATACCCCGCTCAGGACGGGGGTCCTGCCCTTCCTGGGGACAGCGTCGGCTGGCCAGGGACCCCGGTGTCCCGCAAAAAAGTTATTTTTATTTTCCGGCCTTTTACATCCCTGAAAATAAAACAAACAAACCAGATTCAACTCTGTAGCTTCTCTACGTCGTTTCATCCAAACGACTTACATTCCTCTCTTCCTCTTGGCCTGCTTCCTGGCCCTTTGCAGGGGCACTGAAAGAAGCAGGCATCCCAAGGATTCCATCCGCCGGGACTCCTTCTCCCTTGGCCCGGCGCAAGTCGCATGTCGCGCCAACGGCAAGTCGCATGTCGCATAGCCGTCAGGCTGGTCCCTCCTCTCTCCCCGGGGACCCCTCACACCTCCCCCCTGCGGGACTCCTGGTCCCTCCAGCACAGGTCCCACCACAGGCATTCGTGGCCGTC
>Ga0315288_10000798_pt1 | contig 40054 bp, 33 predicted proteins | sample YL17G11_20_MG_FD_203454 | JGI IMG/M metagenome (GOLD analysis project Ga0315288, IMG submission 203454) | Sediment microbial communities from Yellowstone Lake, YNP, Wyoming, USA - YL17G11_20 | ecosystem: Environmental > Aquatic > Freshwater > Lake > Sediment | place: USA: Wyoming | collected...
ATCTCAAGGGCTTCCGTCATGCCCATCTCTATTATGCCAAGGTATATATGGCTCTCAACACGATCCTTACCGACGAAGAATTGCCGGAAGCCCTTGAGATTATAAAAAAGGCGTACGATTTGGGGGCAGATGGCCTGATACTTCAGGATATGGGTTTGCTTGAGGTGGATCTTCCTCCCATACCCTTAATAGCCAGCACACAGATGCATAACAATACTGTCAAAAAGGTTCAATTCCTTGAGGCCGTGAGCTTTAAGCGTATCATCCTGGCTAGGGAATTATCTCTTGAAGATATTGCAGTAATAGGCCAAAAGACCAACGTGGAACTGGAGGTCTTCGTTCATGGGGCGCTTTGCGTATCTTATAGCGGACAATGTTATATGAGCCAAGCAATAAAAGGGCGTAGTGGAAACCGAGGCATCTGCGCTCAGCCATGCCGATTCCGCTATGATCTCATGGACGGCAAAGGCCATATTATCCTCCGAAACAAATACCTCCTCTCCCTTAAGGATCTTAACCTTTCAGATGCTATCTCTGATCTTATCGCTGCCGGGGTCACATCCTTTAAAATAGAAGGAAGGTACAAGAAAATAGATTATGTTAAAAACATAACAGCCTCATACAGAATGGCTATTGACAGATTCATAAAGGCAAATCAGGGCTATCGACGAAGCAGCTCAGGAAAAAGTGAGCACTTATTTTCACCTGATACGACGAAGACCTTTAACAGGGGATATACCGAATACTTCCTTTACGGCAGTGATAAAACGATGGCATCTATGGACACACAGAAATCCATTGGTCAGCCCATAGGAACCGTCACAGAAATAAAAAAGGAATATTTTAAAACAGACTGCAATAACCTCAGGAATGGAGACGGCCTATGCTTTTTCACCAAACAAAGGGAGTTGTCCGGTTTCAGGGTCGATCGAACGGATCATGGAAGGATATATCCTAATAATATGAAGGGACTGGTGATCGGAACATTTCTTTATCGCAATTATGATATTGCCTTTGAAAAACTTCTTAAGAAACCTTCAGCTCGCCGAAGAATAGAAGTTAAGATGGTTTTTGTGCAGGAGAATGATCGGATCTGCCTTGCAGTTCTTGATGAGGATGGAAACCATGCGGAAAAATGGATGGATGTTCCCTACGAGCCTCCAAGGGATATGTCCCAGGCCTTTGAACAGATTAAGAAACAACTTTTACGCACAGGAGATTCAATATATCAAGTAGCAGAGCTCAATATATTTCCAAGTCAGCCGGGATTCCTTGTAATAAGCGTCTTAAACAGTATTAGAAGGGAATGCCTAAAGGAACTGACAAAGATACGCCTTGAAAAATATCCGCGTAAAGATTCAGTCTTTGCTCCCAATAATGTTCAATACCCGATAAAAAAGCTCGGCTTCCATGCCAATGTTTTAAATGATAATGCCCGGCGATTCTATGTTCGTCATGGGGCAGAGGTTCTTGAACCGGCCTTTGAAACATTTTCAAACATCCAGGGCAGGCAGGTTATGACTTCCAGATATTGTATAAGACGCCAACTGGATGCTTGTCTTAGGGCTGACAGACCGGGACTTCAGCTAAAGGGCCCCTTAAGGATTCGTGATGAGCGATATATTTATCTGCTTCAGTTCAACTGCCTGAATTGCCGGATGTCGACAATATTTGAGGGAGAATATAAAACAGAGTTAAAGCCGGATTCATAACCTGATATTAATTCACCTTGATTTTCAATGTCTGTTATGTGCACTTTGGTTGCATTTTTCAAGTTTGGGTAAGGAAGCATTGAAATCGATTTACATATTGTGTTATTATAATGGCCTTTAGCGTACAAAAGCACTTTTTATTAAGTTAGACGGGAACTCTCAGCTTGAAAAGAAAAGGAGGTTCGGAAATGACAGTGAAACAAACTATAAAAATGATAGTATGGGCGGCGTTGGTCCTCGCAAAAGCGATTTGCGGCCCGCCCAGCCTGGTGCAGTTCAAGAACATCTTCATCAAGGAGCTGAAATAGGAGACATTGAGTTCTTCGCAACTTCATGTAATTAGGGAGTCTTCCAATGACAACGAAAATGAATCGTCGCAAATTTCTGGGCTCTGCCGTCGCATCTGGTGCCTTTACACTCGTTCCGCGGCATGTTTTGGGGGGAAGTGGATACATCGCTCCCAGCAACAAGATCACACTCGCTCACATTGGCATGGGCACACAAGGATTCAACGAACTGGGCGGCCTGCTCGCGGACCCTCGGATCCAGATCGTAGCGGTGTGCGACCCGAACACCGACAGCAACGACTACGTGGAGTGGGGCAAGTACAACGTGCGAAACCAAATCCGGACGTACCTGGACAACCCATCGTGGCGCGAGAATGATAGCGGCTGCCCCGGAGGCCGAGAAGTGGGCCGAGAAGTCGTGAACACGTATTACGCGAACCACCGGGGCTCCGAGAGCTTCAAAGGCTGCACCGCCTATGCCGATTTCCGCGAACTGCTGGAAAAGGAACAGGACGTGGATGCAGTCAAGATCATGACGCCGGATCATTTGCACGCGACCATATCCATCGCAGCCATGAAGAAGGGAAAGCACGTCATGGTGCACAAGCCTATTGCGAACCGCTTGCATGAGGGCCGTCTGGTTATCGAGACCGCACGCCAGACAAAGAGGGCCACGCACCTGCTGGCCTATGGCAGCGGCACCGGCAACGGGCGGATTGCAGAACAGATCAAGGCCGGAGTGATCGGCCCGCTGCGGGAAGTGCACAACTGGACGAATCGGCCGGTGTGGCCGCAGTACACGGAGATTTCGAAGGATCGGCCGCCTGTGCCCAAGGGTTTCGATTGGGACCTGTGGCTGGGACCGGCACTGGACCGTCCCTATCATCCGCACTACACACACACGGTGTTTCGCGGCTGGTATGATTTCGGCGGCGGTTCCATGGCGGACATGGGAATCTATAGCCTCTGGCCTCTATTCACCGCGTTGGACTTAGACGCACCGGCCAGCGCCGAGGCATGGGCAACGCACACCTGTTCGATCGTGGATCATGTCAGCCGGCCCGTGAAGAACGACTTCTCTTACCCGGCAGGCTGCACTCTCCGCTTCCAGTTCGTCCCTAAGGGAGACATGCCTGCCATTGACTTGTTCTGGTACGACGGCGGCATGAAGCCGCGCCTGCCCAAGGAACTCGAAGCACACAATGTAGAGATGGACCAGGAGGGCATCCTGTTCGTCGGCGACCAGGGAACGATTATGGCCGGTTTCCACGGAGAGAAACCGCGACTATTCACCAACGGGCAGAATAAGCTTCTTGCGATGGACGAGTCCTCGTCGCAAGACACCGGAAGAGGCGAGCGCCACAGCGCGTGGCTTGCGGCCTGCCGGGGCGGCGATCCCTCTCCAGGTAGCTTCCTCAACGCGGCGACAATCACGGACACTGTAAACCTGGGAACGGTTGCTCTCCGTGCGGGCAAAAAGGTTCTGTTCGATAGTGAGAAAATGAAAATCACCAACGATTCCGAAGCCGACAAATACCTGTATCGTGAGTACCGGGAGGGCTGGGAGCTGTGAGCTATCACGTGAGGTTTCGCAATATTGATACTTGATGCGATAGCATCAACATACTCTGAAGAATGTCTATTGCCATCTACATCATGATGATAACCACATGTTTTCGTGCTGTAGATGCGCAAAACGACACATCGAATCAATACAATTGTAAGCAACTCAGGATCGGGAGCGGCTGATTCAAAATGGGGATTGTTACTCCAGTCCAAATGGCAGATAAGCTACGAAGCGTGGTTGATACGTCGTAACGTGAATGCCTCAAAGAAAGATTGTGGCAACGGGGATTTGTAGCAGCCGACAAGGAACTCCGAAAAAACGGTTAAATTCCGGATTTTGCAGCAGAATGACAGATTCTGACGGTGAAACAGGCTAAAATTGATGGCCAGAGCAATTGACGTCAGATGCAGTGCTTGGGTATCATATGACATGTACCGTTCAGGAGCACAGGCTATGAAATCAAATGGGAAATCCCGGATGGAACTGTATGGGATACTTTCGGAGATAGAGAAATGAGAATGGGCTGGTTTGTCAGGCTGGCGGCGACAGCGACGCTCGTCAGTGTGCTTGTCGCAGGGTGTCAATTCGGTGGGGATGCGTTCAAAGCCGAATTCACTCGGAGCGAAGAGTTGATGGGTCCTGTGGCTGGAATTACCATGCTGGACATACGCACTGACGTAGGCAAGATACACCTGGATGCTGCCGACGTCGCCGAGATCCGAGTCCAGGCCGAGATCAAGGTCAAGGCCGCCACGAAGGAGAGGGCCGAGGAGCTGGCGGAGGGGGTTCGCATCGTTCTGAAGCCCTCCGGCGAAACTCTGGCGATCAAGGCCGTCAAGCCCACTGGTTTCGGCCGCAATCAGTTGTGTGTGGACTTAACCATTACCGCACCGGCCGGCCTTGCACTGAAGTGCACCACCAACGTCGGTGAAATCCGCACCACCGGCTTCACCGGCCACATCGAGGCTTTCACCAACGTCGGCACCATCATCTGCACGGGCCTGCACGGCAGCGTCGTCGATCTCCGCGCCGAGGTAGGAGATATTCGGGCTGAATATGCTCCAGACGCCCCTGCTGCGATCCACGTCGATGCTTCCACCGATGTGGGGAGCATCGAATTGGCTGGTCCGAAGGATATTTCGGCCAAGCTGACGGCCGAGGCGAACGTCGGCTCCATCGATACCGACCGGACGCTCACCGTCACCGGCGATTTGAAGCAGTCCATCAGGGCATCGCTTGGCAGCGCCGAAGGCCGGATCAGCCTGCGCACAAACGTCGGCTCGATCCGCATTCGCTGATGATCACGGAACCAGCCTCCTGTAAAATGGATACCAGGCCTATATTCTTCACGGAAATCTCTACCTCGATTTCCGTGAAGAATCAGCTATTAAGAAATTGGACTCGTCTAAGTAATCAACTTGTACACACGCACTATGGAGAAGCGATCGCGCCATTTGCAAACTTCCGAATGACCGTCGCAAAATCATAGAACACTGCTGTCGCCATGATTGACAGCCATTGGTCCCAACCAACCCCACTGAGTGTTTCCAGTATACTCGGGGGCCCCAAGGACAAAATGATGGTTTGAATTCCAATTTCTAATTTCCGCGCTCTCGACGCGCTGCTTCGCCGCGTGCACAAACACCAACTGACGCCAGTGTCACACTTCCACTTCGGCGGCGTGATCGTAGACTTCTCGCAAGCGCGGGCTTCGAAACCTGGCCGGCAGATCAACCTCGCGGCGAAACAACCCAAACTGTCTCGAGCATTCCTTTTGGGTCAAGAGGTTACTGCAATCTCATTGATTGACCCCTTTACCTTTACGTTGGGCGGCTGAGAATGCACAAGACAGACAAGGCCAAGTCCAGTCACAATGCCGTACGCGATAGAATCCACCCCAGAGCCAGCACCACCGAATTTAATCCAGGCCACGCCGGTCAGCATCCATCCTATCACGCTAAACAATATCCACAGGCTTGCGCGTCGCATGTGCCGACGGAATATCCACCACTGTGGAATACCCGGAGACAACCCGAGTATGGCAAGCGCCGATCCATATGCCAATATCCAGTTCAAGCCCCAATTATAGAAGGTTTCCTGGATGGTATGACCAAGAGGATAACCTACTGCAAAGCAGACAGCACTTGCCACAAGGAACCATAGAGGGCGCACGCCAACAGTTCGAACGATAGGCCATTGCAGGCCGGCTATAACTACACCCCAGACTAATCCCTTACCCATACGAGCCCATATTCCCGGCTCGCCCCCTAATAGTCCGGCTGTCTCTGAGCCCAACTCATAACCCAGGAACATCGCGGCTGTGGAGAGCAGAACGCCGAGAAGCCATGGTTTAATATTAATCAGAATCTTAAATTGCATTGTCATTATCGTTGATTCTCCAATCTTAGATATTAATCCGTACTATAGTTAATTTCGAGTTTTCGAGCCAGGCGGCTTGCGAGGACGAGTACGAGGAGTGTCAAAAGCACAATGCAAGTAACAGCGGTTAGTGTGGTAGCTGGTTCGGTGGGTGAAATCAAGAGGTTGATGAGGGGCGGCATGTTTTTGTCTGGGGGGGCGGTCACAGGGCAAAGGGATTGCAGATAGTAAATCATACTGGTTTTCTTCAGAAGAGGAGGCAGGAACGGATTGGCACTTTCCCACAGCAAGACCACGGCTGTGGGTATGATGGGATTGCGGAAGAGCAGGCCCACGGCCAGGAAGATGCTGCCGTAACCTACGCACGCCAGGGCTGTGACGCTTAAGTAGGCTCCGAACTGAGTCCACCCGGGGCCGGCCAGGAAGTCGACAATAACGCCCCGTTCGAACTGCCAGAGCATGGCCCACCATTGCAGGGCTGTGCTGGAGGTGAAGATGACTGCCGTGGCCAAGAGCCCAGCAAAATACTTGCCGGCCAGCAAAACCTCACGCCGCATGGGTGTAAGCATGTAGAAATGGAGGCTCTTATCGAGCATCTCTCCGCGGAACAGGTTGACAAAGATACCCACGCAGCCAAAGAAGATGGCCAGACGCAGGAAATAGAACTGGAAGCTGGTAGCAAAGATGAGCTGGCTTTGGGGGAATGTATCGGGGTCCCTGCGATTGATCCAGGTCAGTTTGTCATCCTCGAAATGATAGTTAACGTCATTCTTTCCATCGGTGTACTTGTAAAAGACAAAACTGCGTTCTTTCTCGTTGCCTATGTGTTGATATCGGGTGCGCTGCCAGTAGGGTTCGCCGAGCTTCTCGACGACCTGGTCACGGCTGAGTCCGGTTTTGATGTCATTGAACGCCGCTTGGGATATCGGATGTTCGGTTGCCAATTGGGCCAGGTGCTGGCACTCACGTATAGCATAGACCGAGTGGACCATATAAAGGACCACCGGTGCAAATGCCAGTAGATAGACCCATAAGCCCCGTTTTGAGAAAAAGGTCTTTTTCATTTCCAGGCGTACGACCGACACGATCTGTTTATACCATAGCTTCATCATGGGGACACCTTCTCCTCGTCGCCGATGAGGTAATCATAAACAGAGTTGACATTGTCGTCGGCCGGGGTCACGCCCTCGATATCAATGCCGTTGAGGGCGAGGTGATTGAGCAATCGATAAAACCTGTCGGCATCACGCGTTTTGATGAGCACGCCACTGCCTTCAGTGAGGAGTTGGGCTTCCACGATATAGTCCTGCTCAAAGGCCTTGGAGGCCAGCATACTGGGTTGCTTACAGTGGATCAGGATCTTCACGGGCCGCTCTTGAATCTCGCTCCTTACACCTTGGATCTGTCCTTCGGCCACGACATAGCCCCCACTCATTAGTACAACCTGATCAGAGATCATGTCGACCTCGTGCAGCACATGGCTGGATACAAGCACATGGCGGCCCTCGGTTGCATAGCGTCGAAAGAGGTTGATTGTCTCGGATCGGACCAGTGGATCAAGGCCGTTCAGGGGTTCGTCGAGAATTAGTACACGTGGATCGTGTGCCAGTGCCTGGGCCAGGCGGATACGCTGTCGCATACCCTTGCTGTAGCCGGCGACCTTGCGCCCGGCAGCGTCACTGAGGCCGACTTGTTCGATGACCTGGTTAGCGAGTCGTTTACACTCTGAGTTTGAATAGCCGAACAGTCGGAGGAAGGAATAGATGAATTGGAATCCGCTGAGCCCTTTGGGAAAGGAATCGAATTGGGTGGCGTAGCCTACTAAACCAAAGAGCTTATGGGATTGGGTGGGGGATAGCCCCAGCACGCGGATTCGGCCCCGTGTGGGACGTATAAGACCGGCCATAAGATTCATAAGGGTGGTTTTGCCAGCGCCGTTGGGACCGACCAGGCTTGTAATTCCTGGTGGCAGGGAAAGCGTCACCCGATTAACACCCAGGACCTCGCCGTAAAACCGGGACACATTATCTAAGGTAATCAGATCGTTTTTCATTTGACCACCTCAAAGGCGCGGATTCGTTTGGCAAGTAGCCACAGACAAAGGGCACAGGTCACGCCCAAGACCGCCCAGGCCTCGGTGAGCGATAAATCGGCACGGGAGCCGTTCCTGAAGAGGTACGACCAGATGGTATGGACCACCTGCATCAGGTCAATAAAGGCGCCGTAATGGGTGCGTGTCACATTGTTGATGGCAGCACCAAAGCCGGCTCCGGCAAAGAAGACGCCCAGAATAAGAGCCCCGGCCGCGATTCTCCATTTTACCCAAGCCGAGAGTGCCAGGGCGATGAGCGAGAGAACAACTATCCAGATCCAAAGTCCAAGCACAATCGAGCCGGCCAGCCAGGCATGGGCACGCGTCCAATCCCATCCCGCGCAGCCGGCCTGAATCATGTAGAGCACTATTCCGGGGATCCAGGTGATCAGGGACAGCAGCAGGAGCAGGATCGTCATTTTGCCGGCTACGTACTGGGTGCGGGAAAAGGGACGGCTGAGATAGAGGGACATCGCCCCATTGGCAAGGTCTGGGGCAACCAGGCTCGGTCCTACCAAGGTTGTTAGCAGGAAGGCCAGGGACCCTTGGACTACACAATAGACGTTAAAGAACTGGCCATCGATCGGCGGCATGGCCCCGGATTGTAGACGCAGGGCAGCCAGCAGTGGGATGTTGTGGCTGAGATAGATGAAGACGGCGCAACCCAGGGGATAAAACATACACACCGCCAGAAAGAGGACCAGGAACTTGGATTGAAACAGACGTGCATAACTGTAGCGTGACAAGATTAAAAAACGGAACCACGGCGTTGTTCGCGTGCCACTGTAGCCTTTATAGGTTTGTTTATAGACCGCCACGTCAGGCCTCCATCGCCGCGAGAAAGATGTCTTCGAGTGTATCCCGTCGGTAGTTCAAACGTCGTAACGGCAGGTCTCGTTCTGCCGCCACACGATAGATCTCACGCAAATCAAAATCCTCTGGTAACACCATCTTAAGACGTCCGCTGCCGTGGGTCGTACACGTACAGCCGATCTCGGTCAAGGCCTCAGCCAGACCGGCATGATCGTCGGAGGTTTCGATTTCTAAGAAACGTTGATTGACGCTACGTTCCCGAGCGAGGTTCGCATAATGAACAATACGTCCCTGCTTGAGGATGAGCACCTCTTCACAGGTCTCTTCCACGTCGCGCAGTAAATGGGAGCACAGCAGGACATGCATTTGGCCCGAATCTCTGATGTCACGGATCAAACGAAGCATACGTCGGCGTGCGCTGGGATCGAGGCCATTGGTCGGCTCGTCAAGGATGAGCAGGCGTGGTCCATGTACAATGGCCTGGGCCAGTTTCACCATTTGCTTCATACCCACTGAATACGTACCCAGCTTGCGGTAGCGCGCTTCGCCGAGACCCACGTAAAACAATACCTCATGCGCCCTTTCCAGTGCCGACTCTGCCGGCAAACCCGACAGTTCACCCATCATGCGTACAAACGAAACTGCCGTCATGTCGGCGATAAAGGAGTCATTTTCCGGCATGTAACCGACCAAGGCGCTGACCTGCTTTATGTGGCGTCGAATATCGTGCCCCAGCACACGGGCCGTTCCCCTTGTAACCGGGTAGAAACCAAGCAGAGTCAGGATCAGGGTTGACTTGCCGGCACCATTAGGCCCAAGCAAGCCAATGGTGCGTCCGGAAAGCTCGACGCTAAGATCCGTGAGAATCTCACGTTTCCCCAGACAAACCGACAATTTGGCTAATTCCATAACAGTCTGCAATGATTCGATCCTTTAATTAATCAGCTTCTTATGATAGTAGTCGGGGGTAGTGCAAGATTCTTTCTGTAAATCTGAGTAAAGTAGTTTTATTTTCCCCCTTTGTAAGAAAGTGAGGGGGAAAATAGAAAAGCCCAACATGAGAGCGTTGCAGAAGCGGGCCAACATCACAGCCAGGCAGGCAGTGACGCAAAGTAATACTGTCGTTCTAATTCGCACTGGTTCTGATTGTTCCCCGACTACTGATATCTGTATGTTGTATCCGGACTCAGTTTTAATCTTATTACGCCCCTTAAACTTTATCCGGGACAACATAAGGAATGCGGTAAACCCGTGTCAGCATTGTATCTGCTTCAGGATCATTGGCAAACTTTTCGTAATCACCCATAAATTTCAACATACGGCCAAGACGATAAGAGATATTGGCCAGGTGAGGAAGTGTAGTTGAATAAAAGCCTTCAGTGATATCGCTGTGAAGGTCTTCGTCCTTACCAGAGCGTACTGCATCAATGAAATTGCTCCAGTGATTACCCTCTCTGCCTTTTCCGCCTTCTTTTGAACCAGCAAAAGGTTCTCTTTCCCGTCCACGGAATGCTTTCCATGTAGATCCACTAATTTCGAGCCATCCTTCAGTGCCGTAGAAAATATTTCCGACTTCCTGACCTCGGCTTCCTTCGTGATTGGTATATCGGCCCCGGGTTTCAAACTCAAGCATCTTCCCATCACTGTATTTAAATACGGCGGTTTGCGTATTTGGAGTTTCCTGCGAAGTCTTATCACGGCCATAGGTTTCTACTCCGCCATACACCATAACCCCGGGGGTCCGGGTTTCCAATGGACCTTCCTCCTGATGTAATCCGTAAATACCACCGGCAGAATATACTGAAACCGGGTGTTCGTTTTTATTCATTCCCCAACGGGCAAGATCAAGTTGGTGTGGTCCCGTGTTTCCAGTATCCCCATTTCCGGTATCCCAATACCAGTGCCAACAATAATGACTCCGTTTTTCGTTATAAGGGCGATAAGGAGCTGGTCCTAACCAACGGTCATAATGGAATGTGGCAGGTGGCAGACTATCTTGGGCAATGCCATATGAATCGCGAGCTTTGAAGCAAAGAGCACGGGCCATGAAAACCTCGCCGATACCACCATCGTGCAGAAACTTAATCGCTTCTATCACATTGTCAGACGAACGGTTATTTAATCCTACCTGAACTCTTAAATTATACTTGTGGGCTGCCTCAACCATTTTCCGTCCTTCCCAAATATTATGGGATGCCGGTTTTTCAACATAAACATGTTTACCTGCCTGACAAGCCCAGATGGTTGCCAGTGCGTGCCAATGATTCGGTGTAACGATTGACACGGCGTGAATATCCTTGTCATCTAATACTTTATGTATATCCCATTCTGTCAATGGCTTGACCCCGGTCTTTTGAGTTACGATTTTCGAAGCTGGTTCAAATAGCAGCTCATCTGTGTCGCAGATGGTCTTCACAACTACATTATGGCTATCTTTCAGTCCACAATAGCTATTGATGTGCACAGTACCCTGGTTACGGATACCAATAACTGCCAAATTGATGCGTTCATTTGCACCAATGATTGAAGCATATGATTTAGCACTGAACCCAATGCCCCCAATGGCTATTCCGGCAGTCCCAATTACGCTTTTCTTAATAAAGTCTCTTCTTTTTATCATTTTATTAGCCTCTCGGAATTAACTGTTAGGAAATTTGATTTCCACCGACAGGAGTGATTATACCGCCTGAGTGGATATTGACAACGGGCGGTATTGTGATTTGGGGAACAACACAGATTGAAGAGGGGCTTGACGAAACCATCGAAGTACTTGTGGACCAGTTTAGCAAAGATTACCTGGATGCCAATCCCGGGGACCAAGCTTCGGAGCCAGTGCGTGGCGAACACTAACGTCTCCGCCACGAAGGTTAGTGAGATTTTCTTAATCAGTCCAATCATATCCGGACGACAGCACCTGCCTTTCAGAGATCACCTTCGTTTATGCATTCTTCAGTCCCGGATAGAGTTTTCGGCAACCAAACGGTATTTGAAAAAGTATAATCACCGATAGCAGACTATATTGTCATTCACCTTTCATCAATTCAACCACTTCCTGAGCATTGCCAGAACGGATCAGGGCATTACAAAAAGGTTTTGAGCAGACTAGTTTTGCTATTTCTGCAAGAGCTACCACATGAGGGCCGGATTGGCCGGGTGGAGCCAGCAAAAGAAAAAAGAGCTTCGACGGCTCCCCATCAAGCGAATCAAAGTCGATCCCTTGAGGGGCTATACCGATAGCAAGTTTCAGGCTGGAAACAGCGGCAGTTTTAGCATGAGGAACAGCAATACTTTTCTCCAGTCCGGTACTCTGCTTATCTTCACGTTCCTGCACTGCCTTCAGTACAGTATCAAAATCATCAATTTCATCTGCGTCTTTTAATATCCGGACAAGCTCCCGTAAAACCTCTGGTTTATCTTTCGACTCCAAAGGTGTTTTTACAATTTTTTCTTCAACCATATCAATTAACGCCATAACCTGCTTCTCCTGAACTTTCATATATAAAAATAACTCTTATTCAATTCCCGTATTATGCCAGTGATTCGTACATCTCCCAGACCCTGTCCTCATCTTTGACAATCAGGACAGAACACGTAACAGTACGCATCGCCCGCTCGGTTTCATCATAAAACTCATCCCTTCTGCTCCTGATACGGGAAAGTTCACCAATAACGAGAAGATCGACCTCATACTCATTTACAGCATTGACTATTTCCTTGTTAACACTGCCCCTACTGCGTTTCCTAACAATTGATACTCCTTTTTTCATAGCAAGTTCATTTACATAATTAAGATACCGTTCAGCATCAGCTTCCATATCATGCTCATATTCGACCTGCTCATCTCTGAGGAATATCCTTGCCTTTAAAAGGTCTTCCACTGCTCTGGTGTTGATAACATAGAGGGCAATAAGCTCTGCACCGGAAAATGACGCAAGGCATACCGCGTACTGAGCAGCTGTTACAGACTGTTCAGTTCCATCAATATAGACCATAATTTTTCTTACAGGATTATTCACGATTTTTCTCCGTTGTGCTGGCTCCTTTTTTTCTCAAGATTCCCCTTGACCATTTTCATAAGAATGAACATGTCCCGTTCATTCTCTTCAAGCCTGCTTTCAATATAATGAACCGTCTCCTTCAGGTCAGGGATTGCGATTTTCTCAAGGGCATTGACTTTTTTCATAGTCTTTTTTACCTCGTTGGCAAGTCGCAATACAGATATTTTCAGCTCAGAAAGCTTACCGAGCAGCTTGAGCACTTCCTTAAAAAAGTATAAAGAGCTGTCAATCCAGAAACTGGTTCCCATGGGACTGTAATATGGTGAGTGCTCCTTGAATTGCGTCTCTATAACGGGAAGGCTGACACCCATAACCCTCCTGGTACGAATAGTAATGTCTGTAGTGATATTAACTGCCCCGGTCAGATATTGCACTTTAAGCTTTCCCATATCAAAGACCGTCTCTTCCAGGGCATTGTATGCCTTTGTGAGCATATTTTCAACCCGGCTCTGAAAATCCGCAGTCTGGTCAACTAATGCCAGAAGCTCAATGATCAGGATATTTCTTTTCTGGTCCAAAAGCTCATATCCCTGCTGAGCAAACTTCAGATCATTTCTGAGTCTGAGCAAATTTGTTTTTGTCGGTGCATAATTAAGCTGCGTCATTACGAATACCTGCTATTTTCCATAGAACTTCTCTATTTCCTCGTCGGTTATCCTGTGCAATTCTTCGACAGGGAGTGCCCTTAAAACTTCCCATCCGAGGTCCAGGGTCTGTTCGATGCTTCTATCTTCGTCTTTTCGCTGGGAAACAAACTTCTGCTCAAACTCCTTTCCGAATTCAAGATAATTATGATCCAGGGGGGTCAACTCCTCTTCTCCGATAACTGATGCGAGATTGCGCACTTCTTTTACATAGCTGTATGCAGCAAAAAGCTGACTTGCAAGATGGGGATGGTCTTCCCTGGTCATGCCTTCGCCAATACCGTCCTTCATTAAGCGGGAAAGGGACGGGAGCCCCGCAACAGGCGGATAAATCCCCCTGCCATCCATCTCTCTTTCGAACACGATCTGCCCTTCGGTGATGTATCCCGAAAGGTCTGGCACGGGATGGGATATATCATCATTTGGCATTGTGAGGATGGGCAATGACGTTATCGAGCCCCTATATCCTTTAATCATTCCCGAGCGTTCATAGAGTTCGGCAAGGTCTGAATAGAGATATCCGGGGTACCCCTTTCGTGACGGTATTTCCCCCCGGATAGTGGATATTTCACGCAGGGATTCACAATAATTGGTCATATCGGTCATAATGACCAGCACGTGCATGTTCTCATTGAACGCCAGGTGTTCCGCGAGAGTCAGGGCAGTTCTTGGAGTAATCAGCCGTTCGATCGAAGGGTCATCTGCAAGAGACAAAAAGAGGGCGACGTTTTCGAGCACTCCGCTTTCCTCAAAGGAGCGGGTGAAGAACCTCGCCACATCATGCTTTACTCCCATCGCTGCGAAGACAACGGCGAACTCGGTATCTGTTCCCCGTATTTTTGCCTGCCGGGCGATCTGGGCCGCCAGTTCATTATGAGGCAAGCCGTTGCCGGAAAAAATAGGGAGTTTCTGGCCGCGGATGAGCGTATTCATTCCATCAATAACAGAAATGCCCGTCTGTATAAAGTCCCGGGGATATTGTCGTGCAGTCGGATTGATTGCCATTCCGTTAACGTCCAGCTCAATATCACTTCGTTGCGGCGGCCCCCCGTCAATGGGATGTCCCAAACCGTTAAAAACGCGCCCCAGCATCTCCTTTGATACAGAGATAGTAAGAGGTTCTCCGGAAAACCGTATCCGTGTACCCGGAAGGGTAAGGCCCGAGGTTCCTTCAAATATCTGCACAACAACAACATTGATTGAAGATTCCAGCACGATTCCCATTCGCACATCGCCCTGCCTGTCAACACACTCAACAAGCTCTCTGTATCCGACAGGGTGTGTTTTACTGACAAATATCAGGGGGCCATCGATTTTATCGACACCAATATACTCACGTCCGGACAGGAGATGTCTGTTTGTTATTTCAGGCATGCAAAGCCTCCAGCTGGTCCATCGAGCGCTCCAGGCGGGCTTCGATTTTGTCGAGACCGGAGAGATCGTCATTAGGTATTGAAAATTTCATTTTAATTATATCCTGATAGACTTTCATTTTTCTTAATTTGACAAGAACTGCGCCATTCTTTATCGCTTCATTGCCACGTTTCCAGTAAGTAACAATAATGTGAAGCATTTTTGCCTGTTTCTGAACGATGGAGAACATATCAATTTTATCGTAAGCATTCTGTTGAAGAAAGGCGTTTTTAAACAATGTGCATACTTCCAGCACAAATCGCTGCGTATCGGGCAATGCGTCGGGGCCGACCAGTTTTACCACCTGTTGAAGGCGTACTTCCTTATGGAGCAACTCCATTATTTCCGTTCGGTCGGCAAGCCATTCCGGACTGACTTTCTGCTCCCACCATAAAGCCATATCATTCAGATATTCGCTGTAGCTGTCAAGCCATGATATGGCAGGATAATGCCGTGCATTGGCAAGATACCTGTCAAGGCCCCAGAAACAGCGGATAAACCTTTTTGTATGCTGGGTTACAGGTTCCGAAAAATCACCGCCCGGCGGAGAGACGGCACCAATTATTGTTACAGAACCACTTTCACCATTCAATGTTTCCATCGAGCCGGCACGTTCATAGAACTCCGCAATTTTTGTCGGCAGGTAAGCTGGAAAACCTTCTTCGGCAGGCATTTCTTCCATACGGCCGGAGAGTTCGCGGAGCGCTTCTGCCCACCGTGATGTCGAATCCGCCATTACTGCAACGTGATACCCCTGGTCTCTGAAATATTCGGCCATAGTAATTCCGGTGTAGATACTCGCTTCCCGCGCGGAGACCGGCATATTGGAAGTATTGGCAATCAGGATGGTCCGTTCCATAAGAGACCGGCCGCTTCGCGGATCAACCAGTTTCGGAAATTCAGTAAGTACATCCGTAATCTCATTACCTCGTTCACCACAACCGATATATACAATGATATCGGCGTCACACCATTTCGCCACCGCCTGCTGTGTCATTGTCTTTCCGGTGCCGAATCCGCCTGGAATTGCTACAGTTCCTCCTTTTGCGACGGGAAAGAGGGTATCAATAACCCGCTGGCCGGTAATTAAAGGGGTATCAAGAGCAAGACGTCTCAGTGTTGGCCGTTGAATTCGAATAGGCCACCTGTGCATGAGAAAAAGGTCCTTCTTTTGCGAATCACCGGTCTTTAGTACTGCAATTACCTCTTCTACGGTATAATCCCCTTCGGGTACGATCGACTCGATAATGCCTTTGTCGTTCGGTGAAACGAGGATTTTGTGAAGGACATTCTCCGTCTCTCGAACAGTGCCGAGCACCATTCCGCCTGAAACTTCATCGCCTTCTTTTACTGAAGGAACGAAATGCCATTTCTTCTCTCTGTTCAATGGGGGAACGGTTATTCCCCGCTTAATATAAATGCCCGACATTTCCCGGATAGCTTCGAGCGGTCTCTGGATACCGTCATAAATAGTGCCGATCATTCCCGGGCCCAGTTCCACAGAAAGCTGCATCCCCGCACCATAGACAAAGTCAAAAGGAGCAATCCCTGTTGTATCTTCATAGACCTGAACGACTGCACAGTCCGTTTCAAGTTTAATAAGCTCACCGATAAGATTTTCCTTGCCAACCCGGACTAATTCGAACATCTCAGCGTCGGTAATTCCCATGACCTCTATTACAGGGCCATTTACTCGTTTTACCTGTCCTATAATCCTGTTACTCATAATTATTCTTTTTGTTTGTCAGAAAAAAAGGCGTTGTAGATTAACATTCGAATTTCACGCTGTTTGCGCAACATTCGTGTTTTAACCTGATTATTAAAAGCGGTCCGTCCATCGGCAGCAACCAGGACAACACCCTGAGATTTCAGAGCCGGCGCATCCGACAATGTCAGTGTCATCTCCCTGCCGGTTTGCATATGAATCAGGCCTTTTACCTCTGAAAGCAACTTATCATCGATTAATATCCGCTCCTTTTCCGATGCATTGACCTGGGCAGCTTCTGCATCCAGGCCAACGGCTGCCTCTGTAATCCAGTTTATCAGAACAGACCTGTAATTTGTATCACTGGTTTTTGACTCAAGCTTCTTTTCAACCCGGTCCATTACGTCCTGCATCACAGCATCCCGGACAAGCATGGAACGATGCTTTACCTCAAGCTCTACACTGGAAATCATCTTTTTCTTTACTGTTTCCGCCTGTTCCTGGGCTTTTTTCCGGGCTTCATTCAATATAGATTCGATTTTCTTCTCAGAGTATTTTCTTTTCTCAGCCACTTGATTTTCCGCTTCACTGGTGATTTTTTCCACTTCAGCACCGGCATCTGTTTCAATGCCCAAAATCAGCGCAGCCTTTTCTTTTTCTAATGACTCCATAGATACTTATACCTTTTTCGAATACATCCTCTTTCTGATATTACGAAAATGTAAAAAAGAGGCCCTCATATCACAATTTTAATCCGATCGCGGCATTGACCATTTCCTTGATTCCGGGTCTGCCCGGTTCCGTACCTTTTCTGTCAGGAATTTCTACAATAAGCGGAAAACTCACAGTAAACAGGTATTTATTCACCGTTGAACGTATCATATCCGCAACGCTTTCGGTAATGATAATAATGCTGGTTTCTTTGTCCTCAAGTATTGCCTGAAAAGCAAGTTGTGCTTCATCGGCATTTACAGCAACTTTACCGGAAACTCCAACCATTCCGAAACCAAGAACCGTATCTTCATCGCCTATAATCGAGTATTTCATTGTAAAGCTATACCTTGCCGAGAATCATCAAAGCCGTAATAAAACCAAATACAACAAGCCCTTCAGCAAGTGCCACAAAAATCAGGGCCTGTCCTGCAATCTCAGGTTTTTCAGCAACAGCGCCCATAGCTGCGGCACCAACATGAGAAATCGCGAGCCCGGCGCCAAGGGCGCCAAGACCAAAAGCAACGGCCGCCGCAATAAGGCCATATTTCATAACTTCAGCCTTTACCGATGACATTTCCGCCTCTTTGAATTTTTCTTCGGAGGGCGCCTGTGCAAAGGCACTGGCACAAAACAGTATTCCACTAATTGCCATCACCGTAAAAAGCACAATAACACTCTGGGTAATGTGTAGTTTCAATCTTTTTTTAGGTTCATCCATAGTATTCCTTCCTTTCTTACTTGTAGCTGCTATTCAACGAAATTGGTGTATATAATTTTCCTGTTCCATGAAAAAACTTCGTAAAGAATTCATAATAATTAAGCCTTAAGGCCTGTATCCCCGCAGAAAGACCTTCAAGACCAATAACAAGTATGTTTCCGAGTATTAGAATCAGAAAATAGGCGATCCCCGAAGTCATCTCGGCAAGGGTGAAAAAAGAGATCATCAGGCAGACATGGGCAATACCGAGTCCGGCTACTCGCATAAAAGAAAGCGTGTTGGAAAGATACCCGCTGAAAATCTCGAGAAGCTCGACGGTCCATCCCATTAAGAAATGAAGAATCGCAAAAACATTGAATTTCTCGTCGGATTGGCCCCTCCCATGTTTGTAATAGTGATAAGGTTCCTTAATAAACAGCAATAGTGAGGGTAATCCCACCAGCAGAAATAATATCATACCGGGAGGAAATTCCTTGTAATTACTCACTACCATACAGGAGGCAATATATATACCTCCCCCGTAAATCCAACCCCCGAGAATGCCGCCTTTATCAAAAACCAGCTCCATCCATTTTCCAGTCTTGATTATATTGATCCAGTTGAAAAGCAAACCAAGGTAAATAACGGAAATACCGAAATATATAGTAATTGACAGTATATCGAAAACGTCATTAACTGCCGATTTATAAACACTATGACCTGATATGATTCCATGAAAATCGAACCAGAGAGGCTTAAAGAGGCCCATTCCGAAAAAGGATCCGAAAAGAGCACCGAAAAAGACAGAGGACAAACCACACCAGACAATAAGCCATGAAAGATTTTGCAATCCATCCTTTCCCTCCTTTTTCTTTAAAAGAAACATTCCCAGAATACCGAATATCGCCAGTACCAAACCCTGCCCGACGTCAGGGAACATGAGTCCGAACATGGACAGATACAGGGGCATTACAAAAGGAGTCGGATCAATAGTGCCATACTTGGGAATGCCGAAATTACGGACCAGCATCTGGAAGGGCGCGAGTATTTTCGGATTATTAAATCGTACAGGAACATCGTCACCAATAGCACCCTTACTACCTGCCTGGTTCCATTCCAGGTAACAGTGGTTTTCACATGCCTTTTTGATTATTCTCGTAAGCTTTTCTTTTTTTGATGAGGGAAGCCAGCCTGTAAAAATGACCGTGCGGGAAGACGATTTGAAATTGGCCTGGACTTTGTAGAAAAGCTCATTTACGCGGATATTGATCCAGATATCATGGAGGTGTTTCTCTTCTTTTTTTATCAGATCATTGACCTGGGTTTCAATCTTTTTCTGTTCATCAGTCAATGTTTTGAGTTTTACAGAGAGTTCCTTGAAAACATCCTTTTTAATCGACCGCAGCTCACCCGGCAATTCAATCCTGGTCCATCCGACACTTGCAAGAATTTTCTTAATCTGCTCATTATCTCTTTTCATAGAAATAAGGAGATGGTGGGCCATATCTTTTTCCTGCCCCATCGCAATATTTAACGAAGGCAGGCCCATCAACCCGTTTTCAAGTTTTTTTACATTTAATGCCGGGAGTTTTCCGATTTGCATGGAAATAAAGGAATGTTTTGCCGGGAGTGTAACATCCGAGAGACCTATGCCGTAGAGCTCCGCCTGTCGCCTGATGTCCTCAAGTTTTAGTATCTCCTGCTGGATTGTCCGCTGCCTTTCCCTTATACTTTCACGTTCTCCGGCTATTTTATCAAGATGAATAGTCTCTTTTTCAATATCAATGGCAATACGGCTGTTCAGATCCGTCTCTTTTGGCGCCGAAGGAATAACCCCGATCGTATGGAGAAACCCTTCAATTCGTTTTCTGAGGTCTGTGATTTCCGATATAGAAACTTCAGATTTGAAGGCCGAAAGATTATCCGGCTTTTCATCGTCACTTTCTGATACATTAATAAACTGCATGACCCCTTCACGAAGGAGTGCTTCCGCTACGCGCTCGCGATCCTTTCCCAGTACTACTGCAAAAAGCTGTATCATCTCAGTGGTAAATATCATATCATGCTCTCAATCCGTTCCTCTTCGACGCAATAGTGTTTTGCATTCAATATTATCCTGATTTTCTTCAGCTCATTCCGTTTCAGCACAAAATACGAAAGTATAATTCCTATCGTAAAGGGATACCCGGTCAGGATACGCTGGACCTCATGTTTCATGATCTCTTCAAGTATCCGTCGGATAAGAAGCAGCCGTGATGTACTGTCTGATGTATGGGAAGAGAGCAGCGCCGACAATCCCGGATATTTGTTTTTGACAAATTTCTGAAGAACGGATGTAACATTCTGCGCACTATACAATTGATCCATAATGGCCCTGTCAAGGTTAAAGCCACCAGGCACAATAGCAGCCAGGACTGCCTCCAGAGGAAGGTCATAGAAGTTCTTAAACCGGATGATCCAGTTGATGTTCTGTAAGTCAATTTCAACGCCTGTAAGTCGCAGGGCTATAGTACGATCTCTCTTGTCCAGCTTGTCAATGGAAGACAGGAGGTTCTTATAGTAAAAATGGTCGAAGGCGATTTCCATACGGAAAAGAGAACCTTCCGATTCAACAGTGTGACTGTATTTCCGGATAATCTGACTGTATGGGGTTCCTTCACATACGCCTGCAATTTCGTCAAAGTTTTCTGCATTAAGAATTATGTCAATCGGCATTTCGTAAATGATGCGGTCATACAATATGTAGTGTATGCTGATGTCATCTGAGCGTTTCCGGATTTTTCTGTTGAAATAGATTCTTATGGCATTTTTGAGGTTGTCAATTTCAAACTGGGTCAGTAATGCGTCTACAAGCTCCATGGAATTATGATGAAGGTACTGTCTGATATTTCTGTAAAGTTCAATTTCGCTCTTAAGGAGTTCAAGCTCTGCCTGTTTGAGATCACCAGTCCGGGAGTATATCTCTTCAAGACCGGCAAAAGGTGTCTCCCGTAAAAGAGCAAGCGCTTCATCAAGGGACGGGGCTTTTGCCAACTGGTCGAACATTTCATCAGGAAGGATCTTGCTGATCCGTGCCCGCAGCTTTGCGTTGATAAATGAATATTTTGATAATGGGCGAGCCATTATTTGCTATCCTTCTCATACTCCGTGGTCAGTATGATATTGCAGATATTGTCAACTAACTTATCCATTGTATATGTATTATTATTGAGCAAAGTGTCTTTTTCATGATCCGCCTGTTTCAGTTTTTCTTCCCTGATACGTTCGGCCTCTTTTTTTGCTTCTTCAACCGTAGTTTGTATTATTTCAAGAGCTTTCTGTTTGGCATCACTCATTTTACCCGATATCTCTTTTTCTGCAGACAGTTTTATTTCAGAGGCCTTATTGTGGGCTTGCCCAAGAACCATGCTGACCTTTTCTTCAGTCTGAAGAACTTCCTCGATTATCTTTTTCATAAAATCAGATCCTGAACAGAATGAATATGAACAATTTAATTTTGGTATAAATATATACAATCACAAATGAAATTACCAGTACATGAATAGTTAAATTTATTACTGAACTTTTGCAAAGCTCAACTGTTGGCAAATGATTTGGTAATCTGTGGATGTAACTACATCCCTGATCCGTCATTTCGGATAGCTTAAATTCTGCATCCTTCATAGTCTTCTGCTGATTAATAGTCTGATTCTACGGGGGCATTATACTGTTCGATGGGCCGAAGATAAACAGGGCTGTCGTTATGTCGGCTGTTCTTCGGCGTTACGTCCCAATGACTCTTGATAAACTCATGCCAGGTTGATCTGACGGTTAAGTCTGGCTCAGGATCATAACCGTTTTCGATCAATATATTCTTTACACTGGATTTGCTGATCTTGTAGCCCAGGTAAACGATCTGGTCGGTGATCTTCCGGTATCCCCAACGGGGATTTTCTTCTTTGAATCGAATCACAAGATTGACAATCTCCTGACCTATTTGTGGTCGACCAGGTGACGTTCGGTTCTGAGACCCATCATACTTCTGGGCAATGAGTTCCCGAAACCACCGCATGATAGTGTCTGGCGTGAACAACTCTGTACATTGCTCCAGCATCTTTCGGCTGAGCCGTTTGGCCTTAGCCGCCACTCTCATCCGCTGGCTGTTGTTCAGTCGAATACGTTTATTCTGCTTTTCCTGATGCTCCACAAGGACTCGCACCTGTTCTCGGAGATAGTCAATGGCTTTGTAGAGTTCTTTATCGATACAACAGGCCAGGCAAGTGGCGAGTATAATCCACATTTTCTGTTTCATAGTCCGGACACACTACGAAATCCTCCTTCAACAGGCAATCACTTTCATCCGCGACGACCTTATGTCACTGTTGTAGAAGGAGTTATGTGGGGATAATATTTGCACCCTACGCGGAAAAATACGCATATGTCTTTGTTCCGCCCATTCGGTACAGCAGGATTCAGGAGCTGCAAAAGCAAGGCAAATGGACGCTTTCGGATTCAAGGCTGAAAGTAATCAATAATTTCCGTCGGAAGTTCGAGGACATCCAGAAAAGAGCGGCTGTCCGAATCAGGCGATTTCACGATTTAAGAAACACCGCTCTGACGAATTGGTTCGCAAATGGTATGGGCGAATACGAGGTTATGAAGCTTGCCGGCCACGCGGATTTTAAGACAACGCACCAGTTTTATCTGGCTGTAGCGGACGATTTAATCGACCGGGCAAGGGCCGCTATGAGTACCGGGATCGGGCAGAATTTGGCGCGCACTTGGCGTGCGCCCACTTTTTTAAGAAAATAGGGATTGACGCATGTTTGGGAAGTTGTTATATTATCACAACTTAAAAGATACTGGGAGTGTAGCTCAGTTGGTAGAGCAACGGCCTTTTAAGCCGTAGGTCTTGGGTTCGAGCCCCAACACTCTCATTAATCTTGCCTTCGGGCTCGTTAAGGAGACGACGCAAATTGAGCGGGCTATTCTACAATCTGGGCCGAAAGGTCGGGCCGAAAGTTCGCAAGGCCAGGTGGATGTGGCAATCGGTATCCGGCAGCGAAGCCGACGCTATCAAAGTCGAACATGAAGTCGGCATGGACCTGGCACGTGAAATCAGGCAGCAATTGGGGACAGGGCAGGAACCACAGACCGACCAGGTGCTAAATGAAATTGGCAATCATCTTGCCACCTGTGTCGCCAACAAGTCTCGAAGATTCAGTTTTGAAACTGTCAAAGGCCCCGAGTCCAATGCCTTTGCCCTGCCGGGAGGTTTCATCTTTGTGACCAAATCGCTGGTTGAACTGTGCCGGTACGATCAGAACGAGATTGCATGCATCCTCGGGCATGAGATGGCTCACATCATCCGGGGACACGCGATGAACCGTATCATCAGGAATTCGGCCATTGCCGCCGCTTCACGTGCAGCACCGATTCGCGGAGCTCTTTCCGGCTGGCTGCGCAAGGTCGGAGTGCAATTCATCGAAAGTGCTTATTCAAAGGACCTGGAATCCGAAGCGGACCGGCTTGGAGTGTGCCTGGTCGCCGCGGCAGGTTATGAGCCAGGCGCCTGTTTGCAATTATTCTCACGCTTAGCCAAACTGAGCTCGCCTCCGAGCCAATTTGATCTCGGCAGTTATTTTTCCTCGCACCCGCCTTTTAATGTCCGTATCGAAAATATCAAGCATCAACTGCGCAAGTATCAGCAACAAGCTCAGCAATAGATTTATAGTCGAGGTGCGTTTGCGAAGCCAACAAATCCTCCGGAGTGAGTTGATCCACGTTACCGAGCTGCTTATAAATCTTCCTGACCCACATGGCCAATGCATTGACAACCTCGGGATCGAAATCGTATCCGGATGAATCGGTCAATATCTCGATCGCTTCGGCGATGGATCGCGAATTATGATAAGATCGATCCGATATCAGAGCATCAAAAGTATCGGCTACAGTCAAAATACGAGCACCAATAGGTATGGAAGTACTCAAAAGACCATCCGGATATCCCTGGCCGTTCCATTTCTCATGATGGGCTCGAACAATTTTAACCTCTTGTTCAAGAAAGCTCATTTTGTCAAGGATGCGTACAGCAATAAGTGGATGCTGCTCAATGATCTTGCGCTCACGGGGCGTTAACATTCCCGGTTTGGATAGAATTGCATCAGGAATCCCGATATTCCCGATATCATGAATCATAGCGGCACGGTGAAGAACATCTAACTGCTTGGGGGGTATTTTCATCATCCCGGCAATACCGACGGTATAGTGCATCACGCTTTCGGAATGTTTTTTCGCATAAGGATCTTTGGCTTCAAGAGCCTGGACCAATCCCCAGATGCTTTGAATAAACATCTTCTCCGCCTGCTCCGACAGGACTGCAACACGTCTTTTAAGCTTCTTAATCCTTTCATACTCAATGTCGCCGGCTTTGAGAACCCTTGACATTTTTTTATTCCAGAGCCTGGCACAATTCCGGCCGGCGCTCTTGGCTTCGTACAGAGCCAGGTCCGCCCTGCGAATCATGTCGCTGGAAGAGTCGCAGAAATCGGGCTTACTTTGAGCAATCCCGCAACTGATTGTTATCGAGACGTTTTCCTCCACCTCTATTTGCTGGACTTTCGCTCGAATCCTCTCCATGAATGTCAGAGCATCGCTCGCTTCGGTTTCAGGCATCAGGATGACAAACTCGTCACCACCATAGCGGGCGAGTATATCCGGTATTCTCTTCTGGCTTTTCATGCATTCGGCAAATTTTTTGAGGGCATCGTCACCTGTGGCATGGCCAAATACATCATTAATAGTTTTGAAATTATCGAGGTCGATGATGGCAATGGAGAATGGACGCTTGTACCTTTTGGCACGGGCGCATTCCGCTTCGAGCTTATCCTCGAGAAGTCTCCTTGAGCCGACGCCCGTCAGCGCATCGGTAAGGGACGTGAGCCTCGCCTGATGATAGAGACAGGCGTTGGTCAGATGAGACGTCAGAATTTCCCGCGTGAGTTTCGCCTTATAGGAAGTCAAATCTTTGTTGATAATGCTGCCGTGAGCCAGTCCGCACATGCACAAATAGCCGGACAACTGCTCTTTTGTCTTTTCTTTAAGACCCCGGATCGACAGCGGAATCACCATGCGTGGTCTTTGCGCACCGGCCACCCGGCACTCATCCGGAACACTGTCATGATAAAATCCGCTTTCACCCAATAATTCGTCGCCTTCGGCCGGAGGTCTGAGGTATTCTTTGCTGCATAAACAATCGGTGTCGCTTGCCACGGCCGGGGGCTTATCACTCTGCTCAGAATTTGATGACGTATCCCAAAGACACAGCAGGCACCGGGCGGCCTGAAAAAGCTTGGGCGCTTCTTCGGTGACCGTATGGGCCGCTTCACTGAGCTCTATGCTTTTGAGGCAATTGGCAAGCATAGCAACCTCTTGAGCCGCCGCCCTGTCTTCAAGCAGCTGCTGTCCCATTAAATCGCGGGCCGAGAGGATTCCGACAACCACGCCGTTGTCAATAACGGGAAGATGGCGAATGTGATTTGCGGCCATAATCTCCCGCGCCAGGCCGGCCGGGGTCCCGACTAAGCAGGAAACAACGTGCGGAGTCATAATCTCCGTAATCGTGGCCTTTTCAAGGTCCATCGAAGAGGCAACCGCCCGGGTGACGATATCCCGCTCTGTCACGATACCCGCAAATTTACCGCCGCGGTCATTCACGATCAGGCAGCCTATGTGGTTGCCGGACATCATGTCCACGGCCGACTTTATCGTGATATCACAAGTGACAGCTACGATTTTCTCTGGACGATCAACAGATTCTTCCATTTTCCGGTCCTTTGCATGATTCGTTAATTACTTCCGGCACTCCGGCCTCAAATATACGCCAAAACCTTTTCAGATAAAAAGTATCGGCATTAATCACCGTCTACTTCTGGAATTTCTGTGACACCCGGGACCGTCGCAGAGTTCCGGCAAAGAACGCTGCCGGCTCTGAGGCTGCCGCCGTGTGCTGCAAAATGTTTCAGGCGATATTTGTCTTTAAGTCATCACAAGGCGATGTCGATACTGTTACTATGGAATATCAGGATCCGATAATTACAGCGATTAGCCGGGAGATTGGCGGCCGGCAATGGGGTAGAGTTCATAAACCTTTCGGCTGATATGTCCCGTTATCGACGCGAAAGCCCTGGCCAAAGCGATTGAGAAACTGAAGGCCAAAAACAGAATTCACTCACACCGCACCGGAATTATCTTATGGCGGCACAGCAATATGAGTCGGCGGTGGACCATCTTGACAGGAAAAATCAAACGATTCGGCTCGACCTTACAGTTAAGAGAAAAGAACTTGAAGAACTTCAGGAGAAGTTCAGAATTTATGATTCGTCGGAAAAAGTTTTAACAGGCAACTAAATTTAAGGTTCAACTCCAAAAAAGTTGGTGGGCTGAAAAGAAATAAACCCTTTTATAATCATGTGTTAATCAACCAACTATTTTGGAGTTGAACTAAATTTAAGATTTTCGGTTTTCGATTTGCGATTTGAAAATCGACAATCGGAATTCGGCAATCGGCAATATTATTGTCCTATAACACGTAGACTATGAAAGGAATTTTAATCTTTTCAGCTTTTTCAAAGCGGCGATATTACTTCTGGTAATGTGACCTCGCGAGCAGGTCGATAGAAGTCTGTAAGGTGATTATTCGTACTGAGTGCCGCATTCTGAGTCGCGGAACGCTGAACGCAGAACTCTAATGTCCTTTGGGGAATGTTGAAAGGAAAAATAACTTTCAGGTAATAAGTTAATCCGGGTGCCGCCGTAATGGAACATACACAATACAAAGTTTTGCTCATCGAAGACAACAAGCTCGATCGCATGGCTTTCGAACGGTTTTTGGAAGATGAAAAGCTGCTGTATGATTACAAAGCGGCCCGATCCATTTCAGAAGCAAAGGAGATATTGAAATCCGAGCAGTTTGATATTATCGTTTCCGACTTCTCTCTCGGAGACGGTACTGCACTCGATATCCTGAATTCAGTAAAGCATATCCCCATTATATTGATCACGGGGGCTGCCGACGAACAGGTTGCTATTGAAGCCTGGAGGGCCGGCACATACGACTATCTGTCAAAAGATTTCGACCGGAATTATCTTAAAGCCGTTCCGAAAACAATCGAGAATGCAATCAAACGCAGGAAAGTCGAGGAGGCCCTGGACAGAAGGCAAAAGAATCTGGAGGCCATATTCCATGCGATACCGGTTGGGATGCTGCTGGCCGACGAGAATATGATCATCGGTCGCGCGAACGATACGATCAAGCGAATGCTGCACAGAGAGTATCCACAGATCGTCAATCATCGGATAGGTTACGCTCTGGGCTGTATTAACAGCACCGACAGTGACAAAGGATGCGGATTCGGAAGAGCTTGCGCAGAATGTTTGCTCAAAAACGCCATAAGGAGCGTGCTGGATTCGGGCCAATCTGTTCAGGAATTGGAAATACATCCGACGCTTAACGTACAAAACGAGCAGATTATGCCATGGTTCTGCGTCAGCGTCGAACCGGTGATGATTGATGGCTGCACCCGCCTGATTATCGCGATGGATGACATTACCGGGCAAAAAAAGGCGGAAAAGGAACTCAAAGAGACAATGGAATTGAAATCACAGTTCATCTCCACGGTTTCCCATGAGCTGCAAACGCCGCTGGCCGCGATGAAAGAAGGACTCGGCATCGTCCTGGACGGCCTCGCCGGCCGGATCAATAAAAAACAAAAGAAATTCCTCGGTATCGCAAAGAGAAATGCCGACAGACTCAGCGATTTGATTAACGACGTTCTGGATTTTCAGAGACTTGGAGCAGGGAAAACGAAACTGGATATACACAGTCACGATATAAAGGAAGTTCTCTCGGAAGTCCAGGAGACGATGACACTCTATGCGAAGAAGCACGCCGTCGAGCTGTCGTTTGCCTCCGCAGACGACCTTTCTAAAGCAGAATTCGACCGGGATAAAGTGATTCAGGTCTTGACAAATCTCGTGAGTAACGCCGTCAAATTCACCCCCGAAGCAGGCCGGGTATCTGTCGATGTTCAACGACGGGAGGTCGATTGGGTAATCCGTGTCAGCGATACGGGCATGGGGATACCCAAAGAAGCGCTTCCTAAAATATTCGAGCGTTTTTATCGCGTAAACCGACCCGGTAAAGATATTAAAGGGATGGGATTAGGGCTTGCCATCGTTCACAAAATCGTGATGATGCACGGCGGCACAATCGAGGTTGAAAGCCAGGTGGATCAGGGCACAACCTTTACCGTCTTGTTGCCGTTGAAGGCCAAATCTTCGCCGGAGCCTTCGCCTGAAACAGCGGATGAGCTAATGGAAGAAACCGTTGCCACAACTCTTTAGAAATCGGCTCCGCAAAACAACAAAAAACTCATGCCCCAACAACTGTTCGCTGCTGTAGTATCCCCGGGATGAATCACTTAAAGCAGTCCGCCCGCAAATAACCTTAAAAAACGGGATCTACTCCAAAAAAGTTGGTAACAAATAATATCTTTATGTTTTAAATCCCTTGGATTTAACGCTTTAAGGGCAACAGCATGTTTGTATATAATACGACTGTTATAGTAGAGGGTATCGCCCTTTTATAACAAATATATGCTGTTGCCACCAATGCGATAAATCCATCTTTTTCAAGGATTCGGTGTGTAAACTAACCTTGATTGAACCAACTTTTTTGGAGTTGATCCAAAAAACGTTGACTTGGCATTCTCCGCATGTTAATATAGGCAAGAATCCAAGATTGCATTAACTAATGTATAGTTTGTAATCTAAACCTAAGTGAGGAAGCCAGCGGATAATGCTCAATCGCATGAAAATCTCATTGATTAGCCTTGTAATAATCGTTTCTTTCACCGGTTCAGTAAAAGGCGATTGTCCGCAGGCAGATTTGAACCGGGACTGCCTGGTCGACTTGCTGGATGTGCAGGTTTTTTCGGAACAGTGGCTGGCCCCCCCGGAAAGCTTCGCCGACCTGAATTCTGATGAACAGGTCAATATTCACGATTTCGCGATTCTGGCCTCACAGTGGCACCAGGAAGGGATCCCGCTGGCAATCAATGAGCTAATGGCCTCCAACAGCAGTAGTATTCAGGACCCGCAGGGGCAGTATGATGACTGGATCGAAATTCACAATTTCGGCTCCGAAGCCATTGATATCGGCGGCATGTACCTGACAGACAATCTGTCCCTTCCGAAAAAGTGGCGGATTCCAGCTAATAATCCCGCTGCCACCACTATTCCCGCCGGCGGTTATCTTTTGATATGGGCCGACAACGATACAACCGATGCCGGCCTGCACGCGAATTTCAAACTCAGCGCCGGCGGTGAGGAGATCGGCCTGTTCGACAGCGACGGCGCAACTATGATTGACAGCATCGTCTTTGCCGACCAAGCCACCGATATTTCCTTCGGCCGCTTCCCCGATGCCGACGACAGCCGGCGTTTCTTCGGTTTCCCCAGCCCGGGAGCGGAAAATAACGGTGCGTACCTGGGCGAGGTCGCCGATACGAAATTCAGCCACAACCGCGGTTTTTACGAAATACCTTTTTCCGTTACAATCGCGACAGAAACGAAGGATGCAACCATCTATTACACGCTCGACGGCACCGAACCGTTTGACGCCGCGGGCCGATTTCTAACGGGCACGGCCTACACGAGCCCTATCTCCATCAGGACAACCACGACTCTGCGGGCGATGGCTTTCAAGCCGGGCTGGAAACCCACCAATATCGACGCCCATACCTATATCTTTCTCGACGATGTCATCCGGCAGCCCGCCAATCCGGCAGGCTTTCCCACCAACTGGGCGCATACAGGCAGGGGCGACTTCGAGATGGACCAGGAAGTCGTCAACGACCCATCCTATCGGAACACGATAAAAGACGACCTCAAGTCGGTCCCGACGCTCTCGCTGGTAATGGATGTCGATGACTGGTTCAAAAGCGGCGGCCAGGGCATATATGTCCAGGGAGAAAACAGCGAGCGGCCGGTCTCCGCCGAGATGATATTCCCCGATGGCGGTGATGGCTTCCAAATCAACTGCGGCGTAATGATTGTCGGCGGTACCAGCCCTGAAAGATGGAAAATGGACAAACTCTCGATGAGATTGAAATTCCAGGGCCAATATGGTGCTGCCAGGCTCAGGTTCCCGGTTTTTGGCGAAGATGCGACCGACCAGTTCGAAACGCTCGTAATCGATGCCCGCATGAACAACTCATGGGCCTACGGAGGCGGGGTCGGAGTCAGCAGGTCGGGAATGAATCAGCGGGATTTGGCTCAATACACGCGGGATCAGTTCGTATCCGACATTCAGAACGCCACGGGCGGTTATGCACCTCACGGCAGACACGTACATTTGTACCTGAACGGATTGTACTGGGGATTGTACTGGATTCATGAGCGGCCGGATGAACACTTCGCCGCCGCCTACTTAGGTGGGGAGGATGAAGACTACGATGTTCTCAAGCACAATGCCGGCGATGTTATCAACGGTTCCGGCACAGACTACAACAGAATGTTCAGCCTCGCTAATTCCGGCCTTGGAACCGATGAGCAGTACCAATCGATACAGCAGTATCTGGACGTTCCAAACCTGATCGATTACCTGATAACGAACTATTACGTCGGCAATACCGACTGGGCACATCAAAACTGGTACGCAACGCGCAGCCGCCTCGATCCCGACAGCCGATGGCGATACCATAGCTGGGACGCCGAACACGTCATGGAAGGGCTTAACGACGACGTAACGCAAAGAAACGACAGCGGCGGCCCAACGCAACTCCAAAATAGACTCACAAACAACGCAGAATATCGCATGCTCTTTGCCGACCATGTGCATCGCCACTTCTTCAACGACGGGGCTCTTACTCCCGTGGGAGCAATAAATCTCTATCAAGTTCGTCTCAACGAGGTGGACCGAGCCGTCGTCGGCGAATCGGCGAGATGGGGGGATAACCAGCGATCGAGGCCCTATACTCGTAACGTCGAATGGGTCCGCGAACGCGACTGGCTCAATCATGAATACTTCCCGCAGCGAACGGCAATCGTCCTTGGTCAGTTCAAACGCCGGGGCTGGTATCCCGACGTCGACGCTCCGGACTTCGGCATCAACGGGGCATATCGGCACGGCGGCCAGATTTCGTCTGGAGACCCGCTCTCGATGAATGCCCCGACCGGAACGATATGGTACACGCTCGACGGTTCCGATCCTCGCTCTTCGGGCACATCACAGCAGCAGGCAACCGCCCTGGTGCCTGAGGATGCAGACAAGCGTGTGCTCGTTCCAACCGGCCCGGTCGGCGACGAATGGACAGGCGGCGGTGCTTTCGATGATTCGGCATGGTTCTCCTGCACCGGCTCACCCGGCGGCGTCGGATTCGAGAGAACCTCGGGCTACCAGGACTTCATCACTCTCGATCTCATAGAACAGATGTATGCAAGAAACGCCACCTGCTACATCCGCATCCCATTCACAATCGATGCCGACTACACTTCTTTGACGCTGAACGTCAGGTATGACGACGGCTTCGTCGCCTACCTTAACGGCGTCGAAGTAGCCAGGCGAAACTTCAACGGCACGCCTGCATGGAACTCCGGGGCCAGCACCAGCCATTCCGACTCGGCGGCAGTTCTGTTAGAGAATATCGATATTTCTGATTTTCTCGACAACCTACAGCAGGGTGACAATTTATTGGCCGTCCAGGCAATGAACAGCTCGACCACAAGCGGCGATTTTCTCATCTCGGCCGAGCTTCTCGCAAGCGGAAGCGATTCCGGCGATAGCGATCTGGGTGGTGTCCTGGAATATACCGGCCCGATTACACTGCCGCACAGCGTTCAGGTCAAGTCAAGGGTGTTGAGCGGCGAGACGTGGAGCGCGCTGAACGAAGCGGTCTACGCCGTCGGCCCGGTAGCGGAGAACCTGCGTATCACCGAGATAATGTATAATCCGCCACGTGGCGAGGGCGTCCCGCCCTCGGATCGCGGGCAGGATGCCCGCGACACGGAATTCATCGAGCTACAGAACATCGGCTCCGAAAGCATCAACCTGAACCTTGTTAGCTTCACGAACGGCATCGATTTCACCTTCCCGGGCATCGAGCTTTCAGCAGGCGAATATGTAGTAGTCGTCCAGGACCGCCATGCCTTCGAATCCCGATACGGCAAGAATATCAACATCGCAGGCCAATACACCGGCAAGCTGGACAACGCCGGTGAAAGGGTCGAGCTACAGGATGCCATCGGCAGAACGATTCTCGATTTCCGCTACGAAAATGGCTGGCGCTCCATTACCGATGGCGAAGGTTTTTCGCTGACGATAATAAATCCTGCTAACAGTGACCTGAACAGTTGGAACGAGAAAGACTCCTGGCGACCAAGCGCTTATGCAGGCGGCTCGCCGGGACAGGATGACAGCGGCATAATCCCCAATCCCGGCGATATAGTGATTAACGAGGTCCTGGCCCACGCACATGCCGAGGCATCGGACTGGATCGAATTATACAACACGACGGGGACCGCTATTGACGTCGGCGGATGGTTCCTCAGTGACAGCAACGATAACCTTTTCAAATACGAGATTGCCAACGGAACGACAATCGGCCCGAATAGATACCTCGTTTTCTACGAGGACCTGAACTTCGGCAATGCGAACGATCCGGGTTCTTATGAACCGTTTGCTCTCAGCGAGAACGGCGAACGTTTATACTTAAGCTCCGCACATAATGGTGTATTAACCGGCTATCGGAGCACAGAGGATTTCGGCGCTTCGCAAACCGGCGTATCTTTCGGGCGATACTTTAAATCCGGCACCGGCAACTACAACTTCGTAGCTATGAGCGATAATACGCCGGGCTCCGACAACGCCTATCCGAAAGTCGGCCCAATCGTAATCAGCGAGATAATGTACAATCCCGACTGGCCCGATGGCGGCTCCTATACCAACGACCAATATGAATACATCGAGCTGCACAATATCAGCGCCGAGCCGGTCACGCTATACGACTATGCGACAGCCGAGCCGTGGAAGTTCACCGACGGCGTCGATTTCACCTTCCCGGCCGATGCGCCGGTGACAATCCCCGCCGGCGGCGTGCTCTTAGTCGTCAATCATCCGGCGGCGTTTTCCTGGCGCTATCCGGCCGTGCCTGCCGGCATCATTTTCGGTCCCTACGACGGCAGCCTGAGCAACGCCGGCGAAAGTCTGGAGCTGAGCATGCCCGGCGACGTGGACAAGGAGAATGTGCGCCAATACATCCGTATCGACAGGATTAATTACAGCGACGGCTCCCATCCGGAAAATTGTCCGGGTGGTATAGATCTCTGGCCCGTAGAAACCGACGGCAACGGAATGGCCTTAACGCGAAAGATCCCGACCGACTACGGCAACGATCCCGAAAACTGGCCCGCCTCGGCCCCGTCCCCCGGCGATTAAACGCTAAGACTCAAACTCAGATGCAAAATAAACTATCATCCGTCAATCAGGCTTGATAGACAGATTTTCTCATGGCAATTCTCAATTTCACTGAGAAAATGGTTGTTTTGAATCTTGACCGGCACCAAAATGCACCTTATTATGACTGCTTTCGGGCGAGCGTAAGTGTTTGAATGGAAAGCGTATGAATAACAAAACAATATCAAACAGGTAAGGAGACAAATAATGAGGCACTTAAGATTGCTGGTTGTTTTGTTGTGTGTTGGGATTTTGGCGGGCTGTATGGAGCAACAGAAGAAAATGGGAAAGAATACATTCGGTAACGACCTGGAATTTCTTAAGAAGCATACGGACGTGGTTGTTTTGTCGGACGCGACAGGCGATGGTCAAGTGGCTGTCCTGCCGAAGATGCAGGGGCGTGTGATGACCAGCACGGCAGGTGGTACAGACGGATTGAGCTTCGGCTGGATTAACCGCGAGCTGGTCGCATCCGGCAAGTTCGCCGAGCACATCAATGTCTTCGGCGGCGAAGACCGCTTCTGGATCGGCCCGGAGGGCGGGCAATTCTCGGTCTTCTTCAAGAATGGCGTGCCGTTCGATCTCGAACACTGGTTTACGCCGGCACCGGTCGATACCGAGCCGTTCGAGCTTGTTTCCAAAACCAAAAACCGCGCGGTCCTGAAAAAGAATATGCAGTTGGAGAACTATTCGCGCACTGTTTTCAATCTTCGTGTCGACCGTGAAGTCAGGATTCTCGGGCAGGGCGAAGCCGTTGAGTTGCTGGGAATAACGCCTGCCAAAAAAGTCAAAATGGTAGCCTTCGAATCGACCAACAAGGTGACTAACACGGGCGAGAAAGCATGGGAAAAGGAAAGCGGGCTGCTGTCGATATGGATTCTCGGCATGTTCAATCCGTCCCCGGCCACCACAATTACAATTCCATTCAAAGCAGGGCCGGAAGATAAACTCGGGGCCGCGGTTAACGACGCCTACTTCGGCAAGGTTCCTGCGGACCGGATGGTCGTCAAGGACGGCATTCTATTCTTCAGCGGTGACGGGCAATACCGCAGCAAGATCGGTCTTTCGCCCCTGCGTGCCAAGCCGATTCTCGGCAGCTACGACGCCGTCAATAAGGTCGTTACAATCGTCCAGTACAGCAAGCCGAGAGGCGCCCTGGATTACGTCAACTCGATGTGGGAGCTGCAGGACCAGCCGTACAAAGGCGATGTGGTCAATTCGTACAACGATGGTCCTCCCGAACCGGGTGCCAAGCCTCTCGGGCCGTTCTACGAACTGGAAACTTCATCCCCGGCGGCGGCTTTGAAACCGGGCGAAACAATCTCGCACGTACATCGCACGTTTCATCTGCAAGGCTCGGAAGAAGACCTCAATACGATTGCCAAAACCATGCTCGGAGTCACGGTAGAAGAGATTAAATCGGCGTTTTGAAAACGGATGCACCTGCAATGAGCGGTGAATCCAGTCAATCCATTGAGCAGTTACGGGATTTAATGGATCCCTGCACGCTATGTCCCCGCCGGTGCGGGATCCATCGCCGCAATAATCAGTTCGGTTTTTGCGGCATTGGCGATGTGCCTCGCGTCAGTTCCGCCGGTCCGCATTTCGGCGAGGAACGCGTTCTGGTCGGCAGCGGCGGCTCCGGCACAATATTCTTTGCCGGCTGCAATCTGGGCTGTGTGTTCTGCCAGAACTTCGACATCAGCCACCAGCGGAACGGCCATCCGGTCACAATCGAGCAACTGGCCCAATCGATGCTCGAACTGCAATATTGCGGATGCTGTAATATCAATTTCGTCACGCCCACGCACGTGGTCCCTTCGATTGTCGCCGCCCTTGAGCTGGCTCGCACAGAAGGCCTGACCTTGCCGACCGTTTACAACACAGGCGGCTACGATTCGGTCGAGACGCTAAAGCTGCTTGAAGGCTTCATAGATATTTACATGCCGGATATGAAATATGCCGACGCGAAAGTCGCCGGGGAGCTTTCGGCTGCACCGGACTACCCGCAAATAAATCGCGAAGCGCTCAAAGAAATGCACCGCCTGGTCGGCGACCTGAAAACCGACAAGGGCGTAGCCACTCGCGGCCTTTTAGTCCGCCACCTGGTCCTGCCGGAGAACCTTGCCGGCAGCTTCGAAATTATCGACTTTTTAGCCGGGCAAATCAGCCCGAAAACAACCATCAACGTCATGGACCAGTACCGCCCATGCTACAAAGCATCTTCCCATCCAAAAATCAATCGCCGTCCAACCACTGAAGAAATCCAGTCCGTCCGCCGATACGCAACCCAAAAAGGCCTGAATGTGCTTGATTAGCCAAAATTGGCTTTGATTGGCTTTGTTTTTTCTCGCCGATCAAAGCGGAATATTGCCATAACTTCCTTTCACATAAGACTTTGCGTTATTTCGTGCCGGCGCAAATTGGCTTTGTTTTTTCAAATAGCCTTCCATATAGACACAGATTTACACCGATTAACACCGATATTTCTTTGTCATTCCCGCGAAAGCGGGAATCCATCTGCAGTCCGCAGTATTCAGAACATTGAACGTCAAAATTGGCTTTGTTTTTTCATTTATCGCCGAGATCGCAAAGATCGCTGAGAAGTAAGATGTAGTTTGTATCTCTTATGTCTTTTTGCTCTGTGGTCCCGGCGTTCTCCGCGGTGAAATATAAATTGGCTTTGTTTTTCGCTACCCAAAACTGCTTAAAATCACTAAAACCTCCATAACTCCTTGCTGTTACTTAAATAACGCTATTTTGCCCATTTTAACACCTGTCCTGAGCGCATTCGAAGGATTGGCTTTGTTTTTTCAAATAACTCTAAGCCACAAAGGACACAGAGGCCGCAGAGACAATAGTAAATAATAAATAGAAAATAATAAATCAAGATGGCCACAGAGAAATAAGCAATAGTAATTAATAAACATGTCCTGAGCGAAGTCGAACGGATCATAAATAACAAAGTCTCCTGTATTCTGTCTTCTATATTCAATTTGTTAATTATTATACGAACAATATCCAAAAAGTCTCTTAAATTCCAAAAAAATCTCCGTGAGAAGCATTTCTTAAATCTGCCACAGAGGTACAGAGAATACAGAGAAAGCAGACAAATAATCATTTTTATTAACCGCAGACGCCGTCCTGAGCGCAGTCGAAGGATTAACGCTGATGGACGCTGATAAACAATATCTTAAGAAAAAGATAAAAATCTGTGTAAATCCGTGTAGTTCCGTGTCTAAAAGTAGTTTTTGAATTTTATTTAGACACTGATTAACACCGATGAACACGGTTTAAAGAAAAAAGGATAAAAATCAGTGTAAATCCTGTCTGAAAAGACTTTTCTTCCTTGCTCGACACCTAAACAGCATCTATAATTGAACATAGAGGACTTGATAGCTCTGAAGCGGCAACGGCGTAGTTTGTGCTTTCTTGATTTATGCCAAGAGGCTTGGTATTTTAATAAACAAAAGCAAAAGAACTGAATAAGGCAACATAAATGTCAGCGAAAAAGTAATCGGTCAGTTATGGGTGGTAAAGGATGACCTATGACGAGTCGAAACTGAAGATGGCTTTATAAGGGTTGATATCGGCTTCTTCAGCAATTTTATCAAGTGCGGATTTGAAAGCAGTCGTTACATCCGGTGTTCTTTTTTTCAATGTATGTAAAACCGTCATGAGAATCTCACGAGTTCTGGCTCCAGCATCAGACTGAGAACCGAAACTGATTTTCCTGGCGATCACCAGCGGACGAAGTTCTCTTTCCGCCAGGTTATTATCCGCCGGTACATTACGGTCATCTGCCCAGTGATATAGTCGGTCAGCCTTTTCAAGAAATATATCCTGGATTTTCTGGATAGCAGGATGCTTGGCCTGACGATTGGTGATATTGATAATTTCATTTTTGATTTTAGCTGCTTGTCGTTTGAATTGCTTGTCTGTAATGTCCAACGTTCGAAGACTTATTGCATTGGCCAGCTGCGGTGCCAATGCTTCGACAAAAGATTTGATTTCTGCATTTTCAGGAAAGTCCTTTTCTAAATCTTTGACAGTTCGCAACAGATGAGCATAACAATACTGAATCAAGCAAGCCATTTTGTTATAGCCATGATAACGATCCACTACCAGAACTCCGGGGACAGGTTTTTCACCGAACACTTCTTTAGGCACACTCGCAGAACGAGTCTTGCGAACTCTGAAGATACTGATTTTAGGCGTGCAAAACAGCCACGCATAGCCATTATTGCCGTCTGTCCTCCAACCTGTTTCATCGGCATATTTGACCAGAGAGGTCCTATAGGCTTCTATCAACGCATTTGGAACATCTTTCAATCTTTTTGAAAGCTGGTGCATTGCATCAACAAGACTGCTGTAACCAATGCCTGTCTGCTTTTCTATCTGGCCTAAGGTGTTGCCGTAGATATAATGCTGAACCGCCACATATGCCAGCAGTTGGTTTGAATATAAACACTTGGCAAGAACGCCTTTCGGCCTGGCACTGATGAGTTTTTTGCATTGGGGACAACGTTTGCGTTCCAGATGATATACTATCTTTTTCATTTTCACTGGCTGACAGTCTATTACTGTTCTGGTTTTTGTGCCTTTTGGTTCGAGAGTACTTCCACAATCCGGGCAAATATTGCCAATAGGAATTTTCTCTACCTTGTCTGCATCTTTTTCACAAATACTTGCACGGCCATGCCCTTGATGACCTGGTTTGCCACCACCCCGATTGCGTGGATGTTCTTTCTGGCGATTTGGCTTTACCGGAATCTTTGCCGATGGTGTAGATGAACCGAAAAATCCTTCTTTGGCTGTTCGTTCCTGATAACGCAACTTCGTTTTGAGACAGGCAATTTCTTCTTCAAGGTCGTTGATCTTTTGCTGTTTTCTAAGGCATTCCTTGCAATATGTCATGATTATTTTTTCTGTGCATTACTCACTTCGATTCTATCTGGCTTAGTTGTTATCGGAGCTTAGCCTGTGTAAACTTGAGCTATATAGGTGATGAGGCGGTGGACAAAATAAATTTTTTTCAAAAAAAATTTGAGACCTGTCAGTACAACCAAGGATGTCTGGTCTAAACTCAAAAACCGAATTTATGCACTGAAAAATGGGGCTTCAGAGTATGCCAAGGCTCACTATGACGTAGAAAAGGTTACCACCCATAACTGAGGGGTTACGCGAAAAAGTGTCTGACCTTGATTTTTTCTAGATCAGAGAAATTGAATGTAATGTTAAGAAAGGCATGTCATGGGCATAATAGACAAAAACACTGTTACGTTACGTTGTCCCTCATGCAATCAATCTGAGACACTAACTGCCGTAGAAAAAGGTTCCGTATATGGCAGCGCTGGCTGGAATGATTTTAATGAATCTACCTATTTCAACTTTTCCTCAGAAGACGGCGGAATAGGTGGACCTCATATTGTGTCAGCTAAGTGTAAAAAGTGCGACTGCAATGCTATTATCGAGAGTCGGTAATAAAAGTGCAACGCCAGTAAGAATAGAAAATAATAGGACGGATCCTTTTATTGTGATTGAGAAGTTTTGCTGAAAATATGGTGCGTCCCTGGTTTTACTCAGACAAGAAAGGAAGGATAAGGATCTTGAGCCGTAAGATGTGCGCTTATTGTGGAGATCGCATCGCCACCGACAGGGAACATGTTTTCCCCAAGAGCTTGTATCCAGAATCGAAGGCGTCATCGCGAGTACAACGCCTGACTATCCCATCTTGTAACGAGTGCAACAAGGGGTGGTCTGACGACGAAGCTCATTTCCGAAACGTCTTAGCATTGGCGGGCGAGCCGAATGACAGTCGGCGTGAACTCTGGGAAACTAAGGTCCAACCCAGCTTACGGCAAGTTGATGGTCCCCGTCGCGTTCAGGATATTGTCAAGACCTGGCGACCAACCGAGGTTGATGGTAGACCCAGACACATGATCTATCCCGGGGAAGATATGAGGATCATTCGGATTGTGAAGAAAGTCATTCGCGGACTAAGTCACTACCACAACGTATTGTCGGCTGTGCCTGAATCCCGAGTCTGGGCGGATGTCATGGATGTCATGAAGTATCAGGTACCCGACGATTTTTTGGCGCAAATGACTTACGCTCACCGTGAACCAGACATTGCCGAGTATCGCTACTCAGTCATCGAAGAGGTGGGAATACAGTCAGCTTGGCTCATGACATTCTTCGAGAGGGTTACCTTTATCGGAATAGTGGCGTCCTCAGAGGGCGGTTTATGCGAAGAGGCTGGCTAATATTTGAATTAAAAACTATAGGGGATTTAATTAGGGACGCACCCCTATTTTATGAGAACGAAATGGTACCAATAATAGGGTCCGTCCCGAATGGCATGAAGATAAGCGTTAACGTTTTATAATACGAAGGCTTGAAAAAAAGCCTCCTATGTTATAAGTGGACTGTAGTAACCAAATATTCACTTAAAACGAAAGGAGGCTACAGATGGCCAGA